>ERZ894209.168-NODE-168-length-48239-cov-22.113316_pt1 | contig 48239 bp, 44 predicted proteins | sample MGYA00380288_ERZ894209 | MGnify/ENA primary metagenome ERZ894209 (study PRJEB32331, sample SAMN06328482) | human gut metagenome | biome: human gut microbiome; feature: stool | host: Homo sapiens | collected 2013-12-13 ... | reverse complement strand
CATTTGCAGGGCTTGCAGCGAGTGTGTGGCTGGCGGCACTTGTATAAATAAAAGTTGTATATAAAAATTATCGAATGTTGTATTCAGATTTTTTTGAAAAATGTATATATCGCACAATAAAAATGACTACAATTAACAAAAAATGTGCAAAATCTTGACAAAGAATGGATGGAAACATAGAATATAGTCTATAGATGGTTCGAATCTAATTTTTATACGAAAAGGAGCAAAACATGAACGCAGCAGAAATTATTAAAAAAGATTTGGATGCAATTTATATTGGGAATCTGAGCACGGTAGATGACAATCTTACACTCCCGGAGAATGGAAAATACGGTGCTCAATTTACCTGGGAGACAGGGGAAGAAAGATTTATTGACAATACAGGAAAGGTACATCGTCCGCTGCATGGCATGGGAAACCGTAAAGTTACACTGACGGTTACCGCAACATATGAAGGATGTAGTGAGTCAAGAGAATATGTGGCGACCGTATTACAGGAAGCAAAAGAAAATATCGTAAAAGAAGTACGTAAAGTCGTTCTTAATGCACTGGTCGGTGAAGAAGCACATCTTCCGTCTGTTGTGATCGTATATACAGAAGATGGACGCCGCATGACAATGCCGGTGAAATGGAATACATATGAGCCGGCAAAAGAAGAGACAGTGGTTACAGTTGCAGGTGTGATCGATGGAACAGAAAAGGAAGCATCTGCAGAGATCCATTATAAAAAGGAAATAGTACCAGTAAAAGGACCGGAGAAAAAAGTGGGTTATTTTCCACTTGGACAGGTTCGGTTGAAAGAAGGAACTCTTTATTATAAATACCAGAAGCTGATGGAAGAATATCTTCTTGGAATTGACGATGACCAGATGCTTTATAATTTCCGCAAAGCGACCGGACTGGATACAAAAGGGGCACCTCCGATGACCGGTTGGGATGAGGAAAGCTGTAAACTGAAAGGGCACACGACAGGACATTATCTGTCGGGTATTGCACTTGCATTTGCAGCAACCGGCAATCCAAAATTTTTAGATAAAGTCAATTACATGGTAGAAGAGCTGAAAAAGTGCCAGGATGCATTTGCGGCAACCGGCAAATATCACAGAGGATTTTTAAGTGCATACTCAGAGGAACAGTTCGATCTTCTGGAAGTATATACCAAGTATCCGGAAATCTGGGCTCCGTATTATACTTTGGATAAGATTATGTCCGGATTATATGATTGTCATGTACTTGCCGGAAATGAGACGGCAAAAGAGATCTTGGACTTGATGGGAGACTGGGTATATGACAGACTTTCCCGTCTGCCAAAAGAAACACTGGATAAAATGTGGGCAATGTATATTGCGGGCGAGTTTGGTGGTATGCTTGGAACAATGGTAAAAGTCTATGAGCTGACCGGAAAAGAAAATCATCTGAAGGCTGCAAAACTTTTTGAAAATGAAAAGTTATTCTATCCGATGGAAGAAGAATGCGATACATTGGAGGATATGCATGCAAACCAGCATATTCCGCAGATTATCGGTGCAATGGATCTGTATCGGGCAACTGGTGATGAGGTTTATTGGGAAATCGGAAAGAATTTCTGGAATATCGTGACTGGCGGACATACATATTGTATCGGTGGGGTTGGTGAGACTGAGATGTTCCATCGTGCAAATACAACGTGTTCTTATCTTACGGATAAGGCTGCTGAAAGCTGTGCAAGTTATAATATGCTGCGCCTGACCAGTCAGTTATTCGAATATACGCGAAGCGGCAATCTGATGGATTATTATGATAATACGTTGAGAAATCATATCCTGACATCAAGTAGTCATAAATGTGATGGTGGAACGACTTATTTTCTTCCACTTGGTCCGGGTGGCAGAAAAGAATTCTTCCTTTCAGAGAATTCCTGCTGTCATGGAACCGGTATGGAGAGCAGATTCCGCTATATGGAAAATATTTATGCGCAGGATGAAGATGCGCTTTACATTAACCTTCTTGTAGATTCCGTGCTGACGGACGAAAATGGAAAAACGATGATCGAACTTCAGAGTGTGGATGAAGAAGGTGTAATGGAAATACGTTGCCAAAAGGATCAGAAAAAAGTTCTTAAAATCCATATTCCGGCATGGGGACAGAAGGATTTTAACGTGTCTGTAAATGGAAAAGTTCTTGCAGATACAGCACTTCATGATGGTTATATGGTAATTGATGCAGATCCGAAAGCCGGAGATGTGATCCGACTGGAACTTCCGATGGAATTCCGTGTGTTGGATAACAAGTCTGATGCGGCATTTGTCAATCTTGCATATGGGCCATATATTCTTGCGGCACTTTCAGAGGAAAAAGAATTCCTTACAGCACCGGCAGTAGAAGAAATTCATATGGTTGATGGAAAATTACAGTTTGAAGCGAATGGAATGAAGATGATCCCTCTTCCAAAAGTAGATATGGAAGCTTATCATGTATATTTTCATAAAGAATAAAAATAAGAAATAAAAAGCAGGAGTGTGCAGTTAAAAAATGTACACTCCTATTTTTTAGTCATATCAGTTATATCATACTTTTGCGAAGATAAGAGATTTAAATAAAATCTTCTTGACGGATTCTGCAAAACAGTGGATAATATTGCACAGTAATCACATGTGACAAGACAGTAGATTATACACTAAAAGAATGACAGGAGCAGGAGAAAGTTATGAAAGAGTTTCTAAGAAAGAAAAATATTATCTTTTCAGCGAAGCGATACGGAATCGATGCGCTTGGTGCAATGGCGCAGGGACTGTTTGCATCGCTTCTGATCGGTACGATCATCAGCACACTCGGAGAACAGCTTGGTATAGGAATCCTTGTAACAGTAGGCGGTTATGCGAAAGGAGCAACCGGAGCTGCGATGGCAATCTCGATCGGAGTAGCACTTCAATGTCCGCCACTTGTATTGTTTTCACTGGCGGCAGTCGGAATGGCGGCAAATGAACTTGGGGGTGCCGGAGGACCTCTTGCGGTTTTGGTCGTTACGATTTTTGCAGCAGAATTTGGAAAACTGGTTTCAAAAGAAACAAAAATAGATATTATTGTGACACCATTTGTGACGATCTGTGTGGGGGTTCTGCTTTCACTGGGATGTGCACCGGCGATCGGAGCAGCGGCAAGTACCGTAGGAACTGCGATCATGTGGGCGACTGAATTACAGCCATTTTTCATGGGAATTATCGTATCTGTGATTGTTGGTATTGCGCTGACACTTCCAATCAGCAGTGCAGCGATCTGTGCGGCACTTTCACTTACCGGGCTTGCAGGAGGTGCTGCTGTAGCCGGCTGCTGTGCACAGATGGTTGGTTTTGCGGTTATGAGTTTTAAGGAAAATAAATGGGGTGGTCTTTTTGCACAGGGAATAGGAACCTCGATGCTCCAGATGGGAAACATTGTGAGAAACCCGAGAATCTGGCTTCCGCCGACACTGGCATCCGCAATTACCGGTCCGGTCGCAACCTGTATCTTTCATTTGAAGATGAACGGTGCGGCAGTGGCATCCGGAATGGGAACCTGCGGACTGGTCGGACAGATTGGTGTGTATACTGGCTGGGTAAATGATATTGCAGAAGGAACCAAAGCTGCGATCACCGGAATGGACTGGGCAGGTCTGGTGCTGATCTGTTTTATTCTTCCGGCAGTGCTTTCCTGGGCGATTGCGATTCCGATGAGAAAATGTGGCTGGATCAAGGAAAATGATCTGAAACTGGATCTGTAGATTCAAGTGTAAATTATATAAAATGTGTTTGATGGGCTATCCTGTGGGAATGTTTCGGATTCTCACAGGATAGTTTTATTTTGTGTGAAATAGGATCAATCTAATAAATTTTTTTCCACCTCATCATATACGATCTCAAATGGCGCCGGCCCCACATCCAGTACCGCCCTGTGAAATTCTTTCTGGGAGAATTGATTTCCCAGGGCATCTGCCATCTCCTTTTTCAATTCATAAAATTTCAGGTATCCAATATAGTATTTCAGATAATTGGCAGGACTTCCAATGATCAGTTTGTAGACACTCTGTACTGCATTTGGATCATTGATCCCGTAATCGCTGAAAAAGCGGACTGTATCAGTTACAGACCAGCCGTCATAATGAATTCCCATGTCTGCAAGCGCATAAAGTCCAAGAATGACAGAACTGTTTTTCTGGAGAAGGGATGCTTCAGTCTTAGGGAGAGGTGCAAGGTAGTAGGACATCATTTCCGCATAGGTGGCCCAGCCCTCAACGTATCCGCCAAAATCAAGAATGCTCCGGATAGGATCCGGCTCAGAAGCAGAAAAATAGACGGTCTGGTACAGATGTCCGGGATAGCCTTCGTGAGCAAGGGTTGTGTAGAGATTCAGCCCTGAGGCGGTCTGCCCGTTGTTAATGTAGATGACATTTTCCGTTAGATTGTCAATGGCAGGGATCATATAGAAAGCTGGACTTAGATAATCCTGCATGGATTCCGGAACATATTTGACCTGGAAATCAACATCAGGAATTTCCGGGAATGTATCTGTGATTTTGGACCTGAGATCGTCCAGCATGGAATCAGGAGATGTCTGCTCCAAAACAGATGCCTGGGTAAGTGCTGCGTCAGCAGGGAAGAGAACCTTCTGCATGGCACTTAGATCTTCCAGTATCTGTGCCCTGGTCATCAGTCGCAGACGGGAAATGGACTCATTGCAGCCGGTAGTCTGACGCACCAGATATTCATAGTATTTTTTTCCATAAGGGAAATGGCTAAGTCCCTGTTCATTCATTCCTTTTCCTTTCAGTGATTTGATAGCGGTGATCAGATTTTGATAAGCGGGATAAATCTCTTCTGTTACAAGTTTCATATTTTCTTTCTGAAAAGAATCTTTTTTGTTTTCAGGTAAAAGATCCAGTGACGCGATCCGCTCGTCAAATGTACTGACCAGATAATTCTCTTTACCCATATCGATAAAAGACTGGCAGGTGTCCAGAACAGAATCAGCCTGGTAATCCGGCATAAAAAGACCGGAAGCAGCTTTTTTCTGCTCAAACCGGATGACAGAATCAAAATAGGAGGGCGTTTCTTTTAAGAGAGCCAGATAGGTTTCTACATCCTGTGTGTCGTAAAAGCTGTATTCCGAGAGCAGAACAGGCAGCTGCGTATGGATACCGGATACGGGGCCCAGAGGCTCCTGATAAAGCAGATAATCTGTCCCTGTGGATGCATTTTTAAGATAGGTATCCAGGATTTTAAAGGTTAGTGCATTTTCCGAAGAAAGAGTGTCGGGATCAAATTCCTGCAGAGAAGAGAGAACATTTCTGACAGAAGCCTTTGCAGCAACGGGATCAGAAGAAAGACTGCCGTATGTAGCCGGGATGTCCGCGATGCCATAGTCAGAAGGAGAACGCAAGGTATAGTGAAGGCTGATGGTATTTGCGGATACTTCTGTCTGGAAGAGACTACGTGTGAAAGTACGGAATTGCCGGTCGGAGGATTCTGCATGCAGGGAGCTCCAAAATGCATTGCCAGACAGAAAAGAAATCAGAATGACCAGCAGACAACAGGGAAGGATCAGAAAAATTTTTTTCCGGTGTTTAAGAATTAAATGAAACATAAAACTCCAGAAGAAATGATGTTGTTTCTATGTATATGATTTTGATTCTGAAAATATGTATTTCAAACGAAACTTTACAGAAATAAAACAAGTGTCTTGTCAGATGTAAAGTGTGGTGCTATAATGTGCATTATGCTGAAAAAAGATCAGAGATGAGAAAAGAGTCAGTAAGGGAGGATCACGTTATGACAACGGTGGAAGAGATACAGAAGCTTAAAAAAGAGAAGAATGCTGTTATTCTGGCACATTATTATGTGCGGCCGGAGGTGCAGGAAATAGCAGATTATATAGGGGATTCTTTTTACCTGAGCAAGGTAGCAACGAAGCTCCAAGAAAAGACAATCGTATTTTGTGGCGTTTCTTTTATGGGGGAGAGTGCGAAGATCCTGAATCCGGAGAAAACGGTTCTGATGCCGGATATGACAGCAGATTGTCCGATGGCACATATGGCAGATGTGGAGACGATCCGGAAGATGCGGAAAGAGTATGATGATCTTGCAGTTGTCTGCTATATCAATTCAACGGCAGCACTGAAAGAATACTCGGATGTCTGTGTGACATCTGCAAATGCAGTGAAGATCGTAAAAGAACTTCCGAACAAGAATATTTTCTTTATTCCGGATCGGAATCTGGCACATTTTGTAGCCGATCATGTACCGGAAAAAAATTTTGTTTACAACAATGGATTCTGTCCGACTCATGAACGGATGGAACCGGAGGATGTAGCCGAAGTGAAAAGGAGACATCCGGGGGCACAGATCGTCGCACACGGAGAATGCCGTGCAGAACTTCTTGCGATGGCAGATTACGTGGGAAGCACATCAGGAATCATCCAGTATGTAACGGCAAGTGATTGTCAGGAATTTATTGTCTGTACAGAAGAGGGTGTGGGTTACAAGCTGAAGGAACAGAACCCGGAGAAGACATTCTATTATCCGGACAAGCTACCGGTATGTCCGAATATGAAAAAGAATACGCTGGAGAAGGTATTGCATGTTTTGCAGACTGGTGAAAATGAGGTTCACGTAGATGCAAAGCTTCGGGAAAATTCCAAAAAACCGTTAGAGAAAATGCTTGAGCTTGCTGCAAAATAAAAGAACCGGAAAATCAAAAATAAGAAACAACAGGTGACCGACTAAGAGAACCGGAATTGGAGGGATAAAGTTGGAGATTAAGACAGATGTAGTGATCGTTGGAACGGGAGTTGGTGGAGCGTTTTCAGCACTGAATCTTCCGGAGGATAAACAGATCCTTATGATTACCAAGTCAGATCTGGAAAGCAGTGATTCATTTCTGGCACAGGGTGGAATCTGTGTACTTCGGGATGATGAGGATTATGAGGGGTATTTTGAAGATACAATGCGCGCAGGTCATTACGAGAACAGGAAAGAATCAGTGGATATTATGATCCGCAGCTCGCAGGAAATTATTCATGATCTGATTGAATATGGTGTGGATTTCGCTAAAAAAGACGGAAATCTTGCATTTACAAGAGAAGGTGCGCATTCCAGACCAAGGATTCTTTTCCATGAAGATATTACAGGGAAAGAGATTACGAGTAAACTGCTCATGCATGTAAAGAAACGAAAAAATGTACAAATACACGAATATACAACTATGACAGACATAATTGTTAAAAATGGAAAATGTGCAGGTATTTTAGCGAAGACGGCAGACGGTGAAGAGATGAAGATTTATGCACAGGATACGATTTTTGCAAGCGGTGGAATCGGAGGAAGATACCAGCATTCTACAAACTTTCCACATTTGACAGGAGATGCGCTTGATATTTCCAGGAAGCATGGAATCCGTCTGGAGCATCTGGATTATGTCCAGATCCACCCGACAACTTTGTATTCTTCAAAACCGGGGCGAAGATTTTTGATTTCAGAATCTGTCCGTGGAGAAGGCGCAGTTCTTTATAATAAAGACGGAGAACGTTTTGTAAATGAGCTTCTTCCGAGAGATGTGGTGACAAAAGCAATCCGGGAACAAATGGAAAAAGACGGAACGGATCATGTATGGCTTTCCATGGAAAATATTGATAAGAATACGATCCTGGAGCATTTCCCAAATATCTGTGAGCGGTGCCGGGAAGAAGGCTATGACGTTACAAAAGAGTGGATCCCGGTTGTTCCTGCACAACACTATTTCATGGGGGGCATCTGGGTAGACAGCGACAGCAGAACTTCGATGGAGCATCTGTATGCGGTTGGAGAGACCAGCTGCAATGGCGTCCATGGGGCGAACCGTCTGGCAAGTAATTCTCTGCTTGAGAGCCTGGTGTTTGCAAAACGTGCGGCACATAAGATTTCCGGAGTGGAAAATGCAGTAAATCCTGTGCTGTTCTGTAAAGAGGCAATATAAAAGAAAAAGATCTGTTTAGAATGAGGAAAAAGAAATGAATAAGATTACGATGACATTGAATGTAGACCATCTGATAAAAGAAGCACTGCAGGAGGATATTTCCAGTGAGGACGTGACCACCAATGCGGTGATGAAAGAAGCGGTGACCGGAGAGGTGCAGCTGATCTGCAAACAGGATGGAGTAGTTGCCGGGCTGGATGTATTTCACAGAGTATTTGAAATTCTGGATGAAAATGTGAAGACAGATTTCTATTGTAAAGACGGTGACGAAGTGAAAAAAGGAGAATTGATGGGGATTATTACAGGCGATATCCGTGCCCTGCTCTCAGGGGAACGGGTGGCACTGAATTATCTGCAGAGAATGAGTGGAATTGCGACTTATACACATTCGGTTGCAATGCTTCTGGAAGGAACGAAGACGAAGCTTCTGGACACCAGAAAGACAACGCCGAATATGCGTATTTTTGAAAAATATGCGGTCCGTGTCGGTGGAGGATATAATCATAGATATAATCTTTCCGACGGAGTGCTTTTAAAAGACAATCATATCGGAGCGGCAGGAAGTGTGGCAAAGGCGGTGGAAATGGCAAAGGAATACGCACCGTTTGTCCGCAAAATTGAGGTAGAAGTTGAGAATCTGGATATGGTGCGTGAGGCTGTTGATGCGGGAGCAGATATTATTATGCTGGATAATATGTCGCCGGAGGATATGAAGGAGGCAATCAGGATTATTGACGGACGTGCAGAGACAGAATGTTCCGGAAATGTAACAAAAGAAAATATTGACCGTCTGACGTCTCTTGGAGTAGACTATATATCAAGTGGGGCACTTACCCATTCAGCTCCTGTCCTTGACATTTCGCTGAAGAATCTGCATGCTATTTAAGCCGGTCTGGATTCAGTAAGAGTGAAGACAGGATTTGGCAGACAGAAGAGGAAAGTCTGTAATACGTCAGGCACAGAGCAGAATTGCAGAAAAAGGAGAGTTATATCGGGATGACAGGTTCCAGACGAAGAGAAGAGATTGTCAGCAAAATAAAGAGCAGTGAGGTTCCGGTACCCGGGAAAGAACTGGCGAAGGTATATGATGTAAGCCGTCAGGTCATTGTACAGGACATTGCGCTGATCCGTGCAGCCGGATATGATATCATTTCAACCAACCGGGGATATATTCTGAATGCACCGCATACGGTAACGAGAGTGTTCAAAGTCAGTCATACGGATGAACAGATGGAGGATGAGCTTTGTTCGATCGTGGATCTGGGAGGCAAGGTGGTAAATGTAATGATCAATCACCGGATTTATGGACATATGGAAGCACCTCTTGATGTGGCATCGCGGAGAAATGTCAAAGAATTCATGGAAGGGATCCATAGTGGAAAGTCCAGTCCGCTTAAGAATATCACTTCCAACTATCATTATCACACAGTTGAAGCGGATTCGGAAGAGACACTGGATCTGATCGAGCAGGTATTGAAGGAAAAAGACTATCTGGTGTCAAATACGCCTTGACAAGTTTCTGATATTTGTGATACGATTTTTTTGATATGGGAAAAGCGATGACGAAGAGAGTAGGTCTTTTGAATGTTTACAGAGAAGTCCCGCAGAGGCTGAGAGGGATGGCTGGAGAAAGACTGAAGATGGCTTCTGAGCAGCGCAGGTGAACATAAGGAAGCAACGAATCAGTTTCCTGTGCAAGCATGCGATGGGTTCCGCCCGTTACAGCGGCGAGTGCAGATATGGACTGCCAAAAACAGCAGACTGTACCCGGTGAGATTCTTCTTGTGAGGGAAGGATGAAGAGAAGTGGTAACACGGCAATAATCCCGTCTTCTATATTTTATAGAAGGCGGTTTTTTATTTAACAGGAAGTCTTTGTTAAATAAAAGGCACTACGTGCCGGAGATGTGCACTATTTTTAATTTATAGAAAAAGGAGATAAAGAATCATGGCAGACAAACCAAAATATTATATTACAACTGCAATTGCCTATACATCAGGCAAGCCACATATCGGTAACACATACGAGATCGTGCTGGCAGACGCAATTGCACGTTATAAGAGAAGTCAGGGATATGATGTATTTTTCCAGACAGGAACTGACGAGCATGGACAGAAAATTGAATTAAAAGCAGAAGAAGCAGGTGTTACACCAAAGGAATTTGTAGATAACGTATCCGGGGAGATTAAGAGAATCTGGGATCTGATGAACACTTCTTATGATAAATTTATCCGTACAACGGATGATTATCATGAGAAAGAAGTGCAGAAGATATTCAAGAAACTGTATGACCAGGGAGATATTTACAAAGGACACTACGAAGGAATGTACTGTACTCCATGTGAATCCTTCTTCACAGAATCCCAGCTTGTAGATGGAAAATGTCCGGACTGCGGACGCCCGGTACAGCCTGCAAAAGAAGAAGCATACTTCTTCAAGATGAGCAAATATGCAGACAGACTGATTGAATATATCAATACACATCCGGAATTTATCCAGCCGGTAGCACGTAAGAATGAGATGATGAACAACTTCCTTCTTCCGGGACTTCAGGATCTTTGTGTATCCAGAACTTCTTTTAAATGGGGAATTCCGGTAGACTTTGATCCGAAGCACGTAGTCTATGTATGGCTTGATGCACTTACCAACTATATCACTGGTATCGGATATCACTGTGATGGTGAAAGCGATGAAATGTTCAATAAGAACTGGCCGGCAGACCTTCATCTGATCGGAAAAGATATCATCCGTTTCCATACGATTTACTGGCCGATCTTCCTGATGGCACTTGGACTTCCGCTTCCGAAGCAGGTATTTGGACATCCGTGGCTTCTTCAGGGCGATGGAAAGATGAGTAAATCAAAAGGAAATGTACTCTATGCAGATGAACTCGTAGATTTCTTTGGCGTAGATGCGGTTCGTTACTTTGTTCTGCATGAGATGCCGTTTGAAAATGATGGCGTAATCTCCTGGGAGCTGATGGTAGAAAGACTGAATTCCGATCTTGCCAATACACTGGGTAACCTTGTAAATCGTACCATTTCTATGACAAACAAATATTTTGGCGGTACAGTTACTGATAAAGGTGCGGCAGAAGAAGTAGATGCAGATCTGAAAGCTGTGACAGAAAATACACCAAAGGCAGTAGAAGCAAAAATGAAGGAGTTGCGTGTAGCAGATGCAATCACAGAAATCTTCAGTTTGTTTAAACGCTGTAACAAATATATTGATGAGACAATGCCTTGGGCACTTGCAAAGGATGAAAGTAAGAAGGACCGTCTGGAGACAGTACTCTGGAATCTGATCCAGAGTATTTCTGAAGGTGCAAAACTTCTGGAATCCTTCATGCCGGAAACAGCTGAAAAGATCCTGGCACAGCTTGGTGGCGGACATGTGGTAGAAAAACCGGAAATCCTGTTCCAGAGACTTGACCTGGAAGAAGTCATGAAAAAAGTAGAAGAGCTTCATCCAAAGGTTGAAGAAGAAAAGGAAGAGGAAGAAGAAGGAATCGACATCGAAGCAAAACCGGAGATCACTTTTGAAGATTTTGAAAAGATGCAGTTCCAGGTAGGTGAGATCATTTCCTGCGAAGCAGTGAAAAAATCGAAAAAGCTTCTCTGCTCCCAGGTTAAGATCGGAAGCCAGGTAAAACAGATCGTATCCGGAATCAAGGCACACTATACACCGGAAGAGATGGTAGGTAAGAAGGTTATGGTTCTTGTGAACCTGAAACCTGCAAAACTCGCCGGAGTGCTTTCAGAAGGTATGTTGCTCTGCGCAGAAGATGCAGATGGTAATCTTGCGCTGATGACACCGGAGAAGAAGATGCCGGCAGGAGCAGAAATCTGTTAATTAAATGATTGGATAAATAAAAACGAGGAGAAGAATCCAGGATCTGGAAACTTCTCCTCAATTTTTAATGTTGAGAATTGTCTGATTTTTTTTCATCTGTGATACTTTCTTCGCTGTTCAGCTTTGATTCTAAACCTGCATTCTTTTCTTTTAGTGTGGCAAGCTGGTGATTCAACTCCAGATTTTGTGAGTACAGTTTTTTGTTCGACTGTTTGAGTGTATGTATTCTGCACATAGAAAAAATAAGGAGAATAGCAAGTACAATAAGAGTAACATCTTTCCACATTATTTTATTTTTCATAAACCTTTCCCTCCCGTTGCATCCTTTTTGCTGTGTAATAATTATACATCAAACCCGAAAATTTACCACTGGCAAAGTGCTATATTTTATAGAACAAATAGAGCGAAAATTAGTGAAAAAGAAAAGAACCGGATAATTTCCGATTCTCTTCTTTTGCAAGTAATCTTTAAGCTTACAGAATATCAATATATTCTCCGGCAAGTGCTTTGTTCATGCTTCTTACAGCACAGAATTTTCCGCACATACTGCAGGTATCGCTGTGGTCATCTTCTGGTTTACGACTGTCACGGATTGCCTTTGCTGTTTCAGGATCGAGAGCGCAGGCGTACTGTGCATCCCAGTCAAGAACACGGCGTGCATCTGCCATCTTGTCATCGATATCACGTGCGTGCGGGATACCTTTTGCAATATCAGCGGCATGGGCTGCAATCTTAGAAGCAATGATTCCCTGCTTGGTATCATCGACATTTGGAAGTGCAAGATGCTCGGCAGGTGTGACATAGCACAGGAATGCAGCTCCGCTCATAGCGGCAACAGCTCCACCGATGGCAGCTGTGATATGGTCATATCCAGGAGCGATATCTGTTACCAGAGGTCCGAGTACATAGAACGGTGCGCCCATGCAGATGCTCTGCTGCACTTTCATGTTGGCAGCAACCTGATCCAGCGGCACATGTCCAGGTCCTTCTACCATAACCTGTACATTATGATCCCATGCACGCTTGGTCAGTTCTCCGAGACGTACAAGTTCTTCAATCTGGCATACATCTGTTGCGTCGGCAAGACATCCAGGACGGCAGGCATCACCAAGAGAAATAGTTACGTCGTATTCTTCGCAGATGTCGAGGATTTCATCGTAATGTTCATAGAATGGGTTTTCTTCTCCGGTCATGCACATCCATGCAAAGACAAGACTTCCTCCACGGCTTACGATATTCATTTTACGTTTATGTTTTTTGATCTGTTCGATGGTTTTTCTTGTGATTCCACAGTGAAGTGTGACGAAGTCCACGCCATCCTCAGCATGAAGACGGACAACATCAATAAAATCCTGTGCAGTAAGAGTTGCCAGGTCTCTCTGATAATGAATAACACTGTCATAAACCGGTACGGTTCCGATCATAGCCGGGCATTCGTGAGTCAGCTTCTGGCGGAATGGCTGGGTATTACCGTGGCTGGAAAGATCCATGATTGCTTCTGCGCCGAGATTAACGGCACTCATAACTTTCTGCATTTCGATATCGTAGTCTTTGCAGTCGCGGGAAACACCTAAGTTAACATTGATCTTGGTACGAAGCATGCTTCCGACACCTTCCGGATCAAGGCAGGTATGTTTTTTATTTGCACAGATGGCAACTTTTCCTTCTGCGACAAGCTGCATCAGTTTTTCAACCGGCATATGTTCTTTTTTTGCTACAGTTTCGATTTCCGGAGTCAGAATTCCTTTTCTGGCAGCGTCCATCTGGGTTGTGTAATTTCTCATGTTGTTTTGCCTCCAATTCTTTTTGTGTGAATCTCACAAAGTAACGGCAGAATTTAAGTAAAAGTCTGCCTGGCGTCAGCAAAACACGGACAGCGTACACGAAAAAAACCAGACACAGCCTGATGGGTACACTTCCAGTTCGGAATGATAGAATTGCTAACGCCTTTGTCGGAAAATTTCCGGCAATGAACAGGATTTTATTTGAAAATCTCTGCCTTTTATTACGCGATACAAGGTGGTGTCCCCGGTGTAACGCGGTTTCATTTACAGCAGAGTGCTGTAAGAATGAATGATGATTATGCTTCTTTGATCTGTGACATAACGCCGCCTTTTTCCAGAACTGTGATCAGGATGAAAGCAAGGATGCTTCCTGCGACAGTGGAAATAAGGAATGGAACGACATAAACGAAAAGTCCTGCCGGCGCAATTCCCATCAGATACAAAGCAACCGGATAAGCGGCAAGTGCGCCAAGGAATCCAGTTCCGATCGCTTCGGCAAGGCAGGTAAGACTTAAGATGTGGCATTTTTTGTAGACAAGACCACAGCATAAAGCACCGACCATGCTTCCAGGGAAAGCCATAAGGCTTCCGAGGCCGAGCAGATTGCGGAGTAAACTTGCACAGAATGCAATGCCGACGCCCCATGCAGGACCAAGTGTTACGGCGGCAAGAATGTTGACCATATGCTGTACCGGAGCGCATTTGCTTCCGGCAACCGGTACACTGATAAAGCTTCCGACGATTGCAAGCGCGGTGAGAACACCGGCAAGTGCGAGTTTCTTTGTTGTATTATTTTGTTTCATAGTAGAGTTCTCCTTTCAAAATGAACTTCCTGTCTCATTGTATACACAAAAAAGGAACCCCACACCTGAGTGGAGTTCCTGCTGTCCGTAATCACTGAACACATCATCTTCGTGTTCCGGATATGTCATGTAAAAAATAAAAGATGCGGAGGCATCTCTATCAAATACATGGTATACATTCCCTCCGTTGGCATTATCCAAATCAGGTTACAGGTCGGGATAAATAAATCCCCTCTCAGCCGGCAATCTCCAGCTCCCTGGTACATATGAACTTGTACAAATAGAATTATAGCGCGGTATGCCGGATTTGACAAGAGGAAATGAAAAAGTATCTCAGAAAAGACATTGTGCAGAATCAGAGTACATTTTTGTACAATAAAAGACGGACAGAAAGTTCTGCCCGTCCGGAATTTCATTACCGTCTTATGTAGAATACAGCAGAGATTAGCTGAGCTCTACCTTTAAAGCATCTTCCGGCTTGAATTCATTGTAAAGGTCATAGATGTTGTGACCAGTAGACTCGCTGAGGACACGACCTTCCAGAGAGTAGCAGCGGATGAAACGCTTTTTATCGATTGCTGACCAATGCTCTACATCCCAGCTCATGTATCCGTCTTCATCAGACTTTTTTTCTTTCAGGTATACATCAACCTGGCGTCCGTCTACCATAATGTCTACAAGTTTCTTTGTGTCGGCTTCCAGCTCGACATTGTTTACAGTGTCAAATACTTTCATTTTAAAATCCTCCTATAATATCTGATCAGAATCTTCAGAAATATATTCCCCATACATTTGCAGATGTGATCTATTTGCACTATCTATAGTATACATAGAAGAAACCGGATAAGCAAGTAAAAAAAGTGACTATTCAGCGGCTAAGAATGTGTGGTATACTTAGAACATCTGAGAGCAGTCAGTAAAAAGAAAGCGAGACGAAGGAAATGATATTTGATACACATGCACATTATGATGATGAACAGTTTGACGAGGACCGGGATGAGCTTTTAAAATCTATGCCGGATCTTGGAGTTGGAACAATCGTGGATGTAAGTGCGACTTATGAATCCTGTGAGAAGGTTTTGGCACTTGCCGGAAAGTATCCACATGTTTATGCTGCAATCGGTGTGCATCCGGATGAGGTTGGAGAACTTAACGAAGATAAGATCCAACACATGAAAGAACTCTGCTGTAACAAAAAAGTGGTTGCAGTCGGAGAGATCGGTCTGGATTATTATTGGGATAATGAACCGCATGAGGTACAGCAGAAGTGGTTTATCCGCCAGCTGGAGCTCGCGGGAGAAGTAAAGAAACCAGTAATTATCCACAGCAGGGAAGCTGCCGCAGATACCATGTATATCATGAAAAATTATGCACAGGGGCTTGGCGGAGTTATTCACTGCTATTCCTATTCACGTGAAATGGCTGAAGAATATGTGAAGATGGGATTCTATATTGGAATCGGTGGAGTCGTCACATTTAAGAATGCAAAGAAATTAAAAGATGTCGCAGCTGCGATCCCGATCGAGAAGATCGTGCTGGAGACAGACTGCCCGTATATGGCACCGGAGCCGTACCGTGGCAAACGGAATCAGTCTTCTTATATCCAGTATGTAGCTGAGAAAATTGCAGAGTTAAAAGAGATGAGTCAGGAAGAAGTGATTGCTGTGACAGAGAAAAATGCGAGAGATCTGTACGGCATCTAAGACGCAGGCAATGAATAATCAGGAGAATAACAGATGAAAACACCTACACTTGGAAATCCGCAGAATACCATTGAGATTCTGCAAAAATATAATTTTAATTTTCAGAAAAAATTTGGACAGAACTTTCTGATCGATGAGCATGTGCTGGATAAGATCATTCGTGCAGCCGAGATCACAAAGGATGATTACGTGTTGGAGATCGGTCCTGGAATCGGGACGATGACACAGTACCTTGCCTGTGCGGCAAGAGAAGTAACTGCAGTTGAGATAGACCGTGCGCTGATTCCAATTCTTGAAGACACGCTGAAAGAATATGACAACGTATCGATCATCAATGAAGATATCCTGAAGGTGGATATTGCAGCACTTGCAAAGGAGAAGAACGGAGGACGGCCGATCAAGGTGGTTGCGAATCTTCCATATTATATAACGACACCGATCATCATGGGCTTATTTGAAAGCCATGTGCCGCTTGAGAGTATTACGGTTATGGTACAGAAAGAAGTGGCTGACCGTATGCAGGTAGGACCGGGAACAAAGGATTATGGTGCACTTTCACTTGCTGTACAGTATTATGCAGAGCCGTATATTGTTGCAAATGTACCCCCGAACTGTTTCATGCCGCGTCCGGCAGTCGGCTCAGCAGTAATCCGCCTGACAAGACATCAGAAGCCTCCGGTAGAGGTTATGGATGAAAAGCTGATGTTCCGCCTTATACGGGCATCCTTTAATCAGAGGAGGAAGACTTTGGCAAATGGTCTTAAGAATTCAGGAGAGCTGAATCTTTCGAAGGAAGTCATTACTGCTGCGATAGAGAAACTCGGAAAAGGAAGCAGTGTCCGGGGAGAAGCACTGGATCTGGAAGAATTTGCCAGACTGACTAATATTATAAAGGAGGAAATGGAGCATGAAGTATGAAATCAAGGGTGATACCCTTCCGGTAGTGATCTGCCATCTGGAAGCTGGCGAGCGGATGATCACAGAGCGGGGATCCATGGCATGGATGTCTCCGAATATGAAGATGGAGACTTCGACAAATGGAGGATTTGGAAAAGCATTTGGAAGAATGTTCTCTGGAGAAGCGATGTTCCAGAATATCTATACCGCACAGGGCGGGAATGGACTGATCGCATTTGCATCCAGCTTTCCGGGTTCGATCAAGGCATTTGAAATCGGACCGGGGCAAGAATATATTTTTCAGAAAAAAGCATTCCTTGCTGGCGAACCTGGAGTAAATATATCTGTTCATTTTCACAAGAAAGTGGCTTCAGGACTATTTGGCGGAGAAGGATTTATCTTGCAGAAGGTATCCGGAAATGGAATTGTATTTGCAGAATTCGATGGACATGTGGTAGAATACGAATTACAACCGGGGCAGCAGATCGTGATTGATTCCGGTTATTTGGCAGCGATGAGTGTAACATGCCAGATGGATATCCAGACTGTGCCGGGACTTAAGAATATTGTCTTTGGCGGAGAAGGATTATTTAATACGGTTATTACAGGACCGGGACATGTATGGCTTCAGACAATGCCGATCAGCAGTGTGGCAGATTCATTGAGACCATATTTTCCAACAAGTAGTAAGTAGTTTACAAATAAGAAGAAGGGACGGGGGACGATGCTAAAAGTGCGTGTTTCCGTCCTTCATTCATACTTTCTGCAGTATTTGCAGAGCCTTTAACAGAAAGGAGTAGGTGTATGACAAATTCAGTGAACAGTGCGAAAGATCTGGATAGCATTCTGTTTGATATTTCGCCGAAAATCAAGGAACTTGCCGGATTATGTGAAGCGAATACCGGGATCGACAAAGAACTTTTTGTAAAGCATGATGTAAAAAGAGGTCTCCGTGATGTAAACGGAAAAGGAGTCCTTGCGGGACTTACCAACATTTCCGATGTATGTGCCAAAAAGATTGTAAATGGCGAAGAAGTTCCGTGTGCCGGTAATTTGTATTATCGAGGCTATAACATCAAGGATCTGGTTCGTGGATTCCTGGATGCGGATCATTTTGGATATGAAGAAATTGCATATCTGCTTCTTTTTGGTGAACTTCCGACGGTTGTACAGTTGGATGGGTTTCATGAGACACTGACGGAGAGAAGGACACTTCCGCCGAATTTTGTGCGCGATGTTATTATGAAGGCACCGAGCCATGATATGATGAACAATATTTCAAGGGCGATTCTGAATCTGTATTCTTACGATGAAAAAGCTGATGATACTTCAATCCCGAATGTTCTCAGACAGTGTCTGAACCTGATCAGTGAATTTCCGATGCTGATGGTCTACGGATATCATGCATACAATTATCGTCAGGGTCAGGATATGTACATCTATGCACCGGATCCGCAGAAGTCCACCGCGGAAAATATTCTGATGATGCTTCGTGAAGACCGACAGTATACGGAGCTGGAAGCAAGGATTCTGGATATGGCACTTGTGCTGCATATGGATCACGGTGGTGGAAATAACTCTACATTTACTACCCACGTTGTCACTTCGTCCGGAACAGACACCTATTCTACAATTTCTGCTGCAATGGCATCGTTAAAAGGTCCGAAGCACGGCGGTGCGAACATCAAAGTGACGCAGATGTTTGCTGATATGAAAGAAGAGGTCAAAGACTGGGAAGATGACGATGAGGTAAGAGCATATCTGGAAGGTCTGCTTGCAAGGGAGAGGTTTGATAGAAAAGGTCTGATCTATGGAATGGGTCATGCGATTTATTCAGTATCTGATCCACGTGCTGAGATTTTCAAGAAATTTGTGGCTCAGCTTGCACATGAAAAAGGATACGATAAAGAATACGCACTTTATGAGAAAGTGGAACATATGGCACCGGAAATCATTGCCGAAAAAAGAAAGATGTATAAAGGGGTAAATGCAAATGTCGATTTTTACAGCGGACTGGTTTACCATATGCTTGGAATTCCGGAGCAGCTTTATACGCCGATCTTTGCCGCAGCGCGAATCGTTGGATGGAGTGCACATCGTCTGGAAGAGCTGATCAATGTGGATAAGATTATTCGTCCGGCATATATGCCACTGGCAGAGTATCGAGAATATAAAAATTTAAATGACCGATAGTGTTGACAAACTGCTATGTAGTATGTAAAATAAAGAAACAACTGATATATTCAAATGACATATCAGACATTTCAAAGAGACATTTCTCAAATTGTACGATATTGTGTAAACTAGACATCAGGAAAAAAAGACTTGCGGAGGGTTGACCTATTATGGTACAGAGGAATATACGTTTTATGACTACAGGACAATTGATGACTTTTTGTAATGTTTGCCAGAAGATGAATGCAGATATTACGGTAAAGGATGTGACAGGACGTTTCGAGATCGATGCCAAATCGATCGTGGGACTGATGACGATAAGAATGGGAGAGAAGATGCATCTTCTGATCGAAGGCGAAGAGGAACATCTGGCCGACAGTTATTTTGAAAAATTTGACTGTACACCGGTTACGATTCCGTTCAGTTAAAGGCGGCACTGGATATGCCGGAGATATACGGAACAAGGAGCAGGAAGATGGAAGTTACCTATGATTATTACCGTATTTTTTATTATGCGGCAAAGTATAAAAGTTTCTCACAGGCGGCGACAATCCTGATGAGTAATCAGCCGAATGTAACGAGGGCAATCCACAATCTGGAAAGTCAGCTTGGATGCAGATTATTTATCCGGTCTAACCGGGGAGCAGAGCTTACACCGGAGGGAGAACGGCTTTATTCACATGTTGCAATTGCATACGATCATCTGCATGCAGCAGAGCTAGAGCTTGAAAATGAAAAGAAGCTGGAACAGGGAACCGTAACGATCGGGGTAAGTGAGATTGCATTGCATTTGCTTCTGCTTCCGGTGCTGGGAGAGTTTAGAAGAAAGTATCCTAAAATCAGACTTCGCATTTCGAGTTATACAGCACCACAGGCGATACAGACGGTTCGGAACGGACTTTCAGATTTTGCGGTAGCATCTACACCGGCAGAGGTGAAAAAGCCTTTAAAGGCAATTCCGCTTCTTTCATTTAAAGAAATTCTGGTTGCGAATGCGGCGTACAAAGATATGTTTAAAGAACCGGTAAGTTTGAAAAAGCTGGTGGAGTATCCATTTATCTGCCTTGGGAAAAACACGTCAACTTATGATTTTTATACCAGATTTTTTCTGGAGCATGGAATTGCAATGACGGCAGATACCGAAGCAGCAACCATCGATCAGATTCTGCCGATGGTAAGACAGAATCTGGGAATCGGGTTTATTCCGGAACCGCTTGCACAGGAAGTGATTGAGCAGGGCATTGTCATTCAGGTTCCACTATTGGAAGAACCACCGGTAAGAGAAATCTGTTTTGTGGAAGATAAGAGCAGTCCTCACAGCATGGCGGCAAACGTATTGAAAGAGATGCTGTTTCAGGCTAGAGAGAAAGAGTAAACTTTATAAGAAAGAATTATTTTGACCGGAACCAGGTGATCATCAGATCAACCATCCGGTCATAACTTTTTATCCCGTCACTTTGACCATTTGCTTTCAGATAGTGGTCATTGATCTGACCAGATACTTCGGCAACCTTGCTGTCATATCGCTTCCAGAAGCTGCTGTTAGCCGAAAGATCTGCCTTTACATTGTCAGAAAGCCTGTTGTAGATTTCCTCAAAGGTGTCGTAGTCGGTTTCGTAAAGTTCATTGGTTGCGTAGATCCAGCCAAGAAGATAGCCGCTGTAGTTGAAGGCGGTATCGTCGGCATTTACACAGGCGAGAAAACCGATAAAATTTGCTTCTTCCTCCTGCATAAATCCACGCAGATGCGAAAGCTCGTGACAGATGGTAAATGGAAGATTGTAGGAAACCATTGCGGAGTTATAGTTTGCCTCAATGGTAAATGGTGAATAGATCCCGGAAAGATTCTGTACTGAGAGAAAAGCCGGAAATAAAAGACCTTTTGGCTGTGGATAGTATCCGGAAAGTTCAGGGTAGGTAGCACCGAGGGAGAACATAGCAGCCCGTGCACGATCCTGCAGATCCTTACCCATATCAGCAAGACCGTCAGAATCCCGGCCTAAAGAGTCAGAAAGTGTATTTAACTGATCAGTCAGTTCGTTGCATAAAGAGGTCAGTTCAGCCTGAGTATACTGACCGGATTCCAGGTGATATTTTTCTGCAAATGAAGTATGTCCGTAGTTGATTCCGCAGAAAAAAGTATAAATGGTAAACAGACATCCGCAGAGAAACAGGAGTGAGGAACCGTAGCCGAGCCAGGCAGGGTTCTTTTTTGGGGCATACATTTTGTAAATGGAGCTGATCAGCATCCGGATCAAGGAAAGAAACAGAAGAATGACAAAAATATACAATCCAATTTCAGAAACAGAAAATTGGAAGATTCCAAAAAAGCGTCCGATGGACGAAACGAAAAGCGGGTAAATGGTGGAAGAATACCAGTCCGCGAATGCAGAGCTTTTGTGGCTGGTGAAAAGAGCAAGGAAACTTATGGCAAATAAAAGAATTGAAAAAATAAGTTTATGTAAAGTAGGGCGTTTCATAATAAATCCTTTCCGGTAATTGAGGATAAAAAGTATGATGTACCAGAGAGACATTCGTGCAAGGACGTAAAAGGTTTGAGTTCATTTGATGATGAATGGCCGTGACTAACGTTTTGTGCAGGTAGATATCCGGGCACACGGTACTGCATTTACAAATAAAATATGGGACGGAGGATAACCTTCGTCCCAGAATAATATTCTGTAAAAATCAAAGTGCGGCAATCGGGCATGCCCGATTGCGCTCACTTTATGAGGGGGGAGATAGTTGTTTCCCAACTATCCATTTATTACTATACGATGAAAATGTGTCAAAAGTGTTAAGAAATTATAAAATCTGATTAAAAATATAAAAATGATAGGTTTATAGAATATTAAAAAAATCCACAACGCAAGAACCTCTCCATAATGGAGAGGTTCTTGGTGTTTTTATTGTTATCTAAAAGGAATGAGGGATTATCGAACTGGTTTATATTGTGTTACAAAGTGTTGTAAAGCCCGGAATTACAGGCTTTTTTAAAATTGACTTACATATAAAGTGTTATATTTATTTATCCTGATTTGACCGAAATTTGCCCCGAGATTCTTTGTTTGGATTTGTTTGAAAATAGTTTGATAAAAATAAAATAGAATGAAATATTTGAAATAAACATAAAAAAATATAGACAAAATAGGGAATAAGATATAATATTAAAGTAAATATATAATCTAAGGAGGAAGGATATTTATGAGAAAAATTTTTAAACGATTTGCTTCACTTTTGACAATCTTTATATTGACTATTATGTCAATAGTTCCTGTCCATGCATCGGAGAATACTTCTGTTGTAAATGTTACGGATGATTTGGCGATACAGATGGCAGAACGTTTTGCAAAGGGAATAGGAGAAAATAGCAATATTGTTGCTAATAATCCGAGAAAATTTTATGATACAACAGGTCAAGCTATTGGATATATTGTAAATTACAATTTAGAAAACAAACCATATGGATATGTAGTTTTTGATACTACGTGTGAATCTTTGATATCAGAATACTCATTTGGTAATAATTCAGCAAATCCATATGAGGTGATTTATCAAAGTGAAGCAAATGTATTTAGTGAAAAAGCAAATACCTCTGAAATATATAAAATAGCTCCGTTTGAATATGGTATTGTTGATAATTTGGGAAAGATTAGAACGAATTATGGTGAAACATTAGAAAAAACAGTACTGTCCTTGAATGAGAGTAGGGGAAAAGACCCAGCTACTTGGGATGAGGTTTTGCTAGATATTGATGAAGTTTATGAAAACTACACGCTTGTTTCAACAAATCATCTTCAAGAATTTATTTCCTTTAATGAGCCGTATATAGAAAGTGTAACAGGACATTATGCATGTGCAGTTAGTGCATTATTAGCATGTGGTGCATATTATAATGCTGTTGATTATACAGATATTGCAGGTGATTATATGGATATTTGGGATTCAACAGGAACGACAGTTTCATCGGAGAGTGGAGGAATAACATATGGTTCAACAACTATTGGCAATATTGGACCTGGATTTGTGGACTTTTGTGCTGGAAAGAATGTTTCTGTAACACAAAATACTGACTATAGTCCCAATTATAATTTTTTCACTAATTGCATTGATAGAGGAGATATAGCAGTTGTCCATTGTGGTATAATTAGCAGTGATACTGGAGAACGTGCGGGGCATTCAATGGCAGCAGAGGGATATGCAACTTTGCGAGCATATAATTCTGGAAATACAGTACATACATTGATGGTATTTGATGGATGGGGGGATACAGTACGTTATTTGAATTTTGATTTTGATAGTTGGACAGACATATCGGGGACTACATTTAATGGATAAGAAACGATTGATTTTGTTAATCATACTTTTGCTTGCAATAGTATTAATTGTGCTTGGCGTAAAAGGAAATGTTTTTAAGGAGAATCGTCAAAATATGGAGTTGCGTTCTAGTGGAGATGATAATTCTCATTGGTTTCATTTGAGTGGGGTTGTTGTAGAGAAAACTTTTGATACACTTTTAATAGAACTAAATGAGAAGGAAGAAAGTAGTCTATTTTTTGATACGACAAAAGTTAGTTTAGATTGTACTAAGTGTAAAGGTGATCTAGAACAAGTATCAGAAGGAAATGTTATTAAATTTTATTTTTTTAAGTATAATATTGATGGTGAAACGGTAAAAATTGAAAGAATAGTAAGATAAAAGTATAAGTAAGAGTTCTGCTATCAGAACATTATTATTAGTGAGGTAAAGGAACAAGGCGAAGCCGAGACGCCGTAGGGCAGTCCTTTACGGAACGGACACAGCCAATACCATCATGATACATAAGAGGACTTGAAAGGTCACAAACCTTGCAAGTCCTCTTGTTTATCTTATGGGTTACTTCTGTCGGATTGCATTTTCCAATAGACCGCTTCTTTCGTGGCTTCTCGGAAAAAGCTATCCTGTCTGGTATATGACAGATGTTCATTCTGGATATAAGCGTCTGATTCGCAATCATATTCGTAAGGGATTACCTGTGCTGTTCCCTGTTTTTCATCAATTCCATAGATAATTACTTTGGAATCTCTCAATGCCAGTCCGAGTGTCAGAAAGCCGGAAGTGAAATATTTGTTGTTGTGTGGAGCGGTTATGCTTTTCAGTGCATGAAAGAAGTCTGCTACTTCCTCAGTCTGTCCATTCTCAAAAGCCGGAATGATATGTAAGGTGTTGTTTGCCTTATCTGCATATGCCCGGCAGACCAGAACGGAAGAATCCGCTTTTTGTATGATACCGTCAAAATAATCGCCGGAGTATGCAGTTGGCTGATAGAAAATGGCGGTTTCTTTTGTTGTAAGGTTATGATAAGTCAGAAAGCCGTTTACAAGCCGGACAATCTCGATATCATCCCCGTAGGTAAATCCGTTCTGCTCTAAAAGAGAATAGAAAGTTCTGGTAAATTCTTCCGGCAGTTCAATCCCCAGTTTTTCTGTGATAAGCATATCTACATATTCTTTAAATGAACCATACAGAAGTTCATTCAGCGTCATATTGCCCAACGTGGCAATCTGCTTCAAGCGTTTCTCATTGGGAAGATTCACACCCTTTTCCCAACTGTTTACAGAGCCTTTCGGGGCATTATCTATGATTTCCCCAAACTTCTGCATACTGTAACCGTATTTCTTGCGTATCTGTAAAATTCGTTTTCCTACTGCTTCTTTATTCACAAACATATGCACACCTCGTTTCTGTTTTCATCATAACACAAGATAAGGATAAATGTAAGGGTAAAATTATAATGAGTTATAAAAAGATATAGTTAAGCGTTGAAATACAAAAATAAAAAGTAAGGGAAAAAGTAAAATAATTGTTGACAAGAAGAAAAAACAGGTCTATGATGAGGTTAAGAGGTAAGGAGAAAAGTAATGAAATAAATATAGACGTGGATATGAAAAGGACTTGTCACACTTACAGACACTCATTCACCATGATTTCAAAAAAGGAGAAATGTAGCATGCAGATTACATTGACAAAAGAACAGGTCAGAGAAGCGTTCGGGGAACTCCGTTACATGGGAGCAGACTACTGCTACAAGTATGATAAGGAAACCCGGAAGAAAACCGAGGAAGTGGAAGCATTGAAACTTCACCTCGGAAGCATGAAACTTGGAAACAGCGTAGATATCCGTCTGGAAGCAACAGAACTTCCAAAGGTAGAGCCTTACACAGTGGTAGAACTAGAAGAAGCGGTATATGCCCCTTATGTGCAGAGAGGAAACTTCCCGGTATTGGTGGACAGAATCTCCTGCAAGGGTATCCGTGTTGTTACCGGAAAAGGAAACGTGTAGAGACTGTTCCCGGAAATTCTCTGCGGACTGCTCCGTACAGCGTGAAAGGAGCAAAGGGAGTAGAGAAGTTCCGGGAACGTGGCGAAAGCCACGGCATACTACGAAAGGCAGGGATGATGATAACAGAGGTAATGAAAATTTCAGAACCCCCCTATACTAACAGGGGGGTAACTCGTCAGAAAGAAGATTTGACAGCACTGATTGACTGGTGTCAGATTACTGTCAAAGGTGTAGACGTGTTCATAATCATAGAAGATATCTTGCGGATTCCACTGAGTTTTATGGAACTGCATGGTAAGGAAAAAGGAATTGCTGGACACGAACTGATAGCAAGATTTGACAATATCAAGATTCTGAAACCGACAGGAAATGCACAGTATGAGGGATTTCAGATTCTTATGAGTGGTTCGGGGTGCAGGAATTATGAAAATTTCCTTATGATGAATAAGGAAACATGGTTTGATTTTCTGGAAAGAGTTTGCAGATACCCGGTGAATTTTCCGAGGATAGACTTGGCAATCGACGATACAAAGCCTTATCTGTCTATCCCGGAATTGATTCGTCTGAAAAACGAGGGGCTGATATCTAGTCAGTTGCGTGATACAGCAGAGAATCGTTCTGATAGACTGAAAGAGGATGAAATAGAAGCGCAGGGAAAAACACTATATCTCGGCAGTAAACACAGTGATTTTCGGATTACATTCTATGAAAAGGGATATGAACAGGCAGAAAAGTTCGGAAAAGAACTCAACCCGGACTGGAACAGATATGAACTTCGATTCCGGCACAAAAAAGCGGTCAGATTAGTAGAAGAACTTCTGAAAGACAGGGATGTGGCACGGATTGCGTTGTCTGTATTAAACGAGAAAGTGCGGTTTTTACAGAAGCCGGAAAACAGCACGGTTACAAGAAAACGGCTTTATCCTACTTATCCCCCGTGGGAAGAACTCATGCAGGATGTAGGGAAGATAAAGTTGACCATGAATCCAGAGAAAAAGACACTGGAACGAACATGGCAGTGGCTGAACGTAGCAGTTTCGCCCTCTTTAAAGCTAATGGATAAAATCGGAAAACTGGATAACAGAGATTATATCCGCCAGCTAATAGAACGGGGGCAGATGAACGAAGAACAACAACGCATATATGAGGACTATAAAAAATCTTTCCTTTTGAGGGAAGAAGAAAGGAGAATCTTTGACAGAACATACACAGAAAACGATACAGACAAAGAAAGCCCTTACAGTGAATGAAGCGTCAGAGTATACGGGAATTGGAAGAAATAATCTGCGAAAGCTGATTACATGGCAGAAGATTCCGGTCATAAGGATTGGAAATAAGATTCTTATACGCTCTGAGGTTTTAGACCAGTTTTTGAAGAAAAACGAAGGGCATAATCTGAAAAATAAATATGAAGTAATTGCAGTATAAACACAAATAAGCATATAATACTGTCAGACCAGTTCTGATAGTCCTTGCACGGAAAGGAGCGTGCAGATTGGGCAAGGACTTAAAAGGAAATCCATTACCGCCGGGAATTATGCAGAGAAAAAGCGGAATTTACAGAGGGCGGTTTTATTACAAAGGAGAAACGTATACAAAAGATAATGCGGACTTAAAAAAGTTAGTTCAAGAAATGGAAGATTTACGCTATGAAGTCAAGCATGGGTTGAAAGGAAAGGGCGATAATATCACTCTGGATACATGGTTTGATATCTGGCTGAATACCCATAAGAAGCGGACTATCAAGGAGAGTACACAAGTACGTTATGATGATTTTTACAGACGTTACATAAAGAAGCAGATAGGAAAACAACGTGTGGCAGATTTTAATCCGATTATTTTGGAACGTCTGCTTCAGAATATGGCAGATGATGATTACAGCACAAAGACTATACGGGATGTGTATAATATTCTCAATGCTATGTTCAAATATGCAGTGCATAACAGGATTCTTACATTCAACCCATGTGCAGGAGTGGAAGTTCCCAAAACAAAGACAAAACAGATACGGGTACTGACTGTGAAAGAACAACGGGAAGTATTGGAACACGCAAAGGAGAGAATACACGAGAATCTCATACAGGTAGCACTCGGAACGGGAATGCGTGGCGGAGAACTGCTTGGGCTTACATGGGATGATGTAGATTTTCGGAAACGGGAAATTTCTGTAAATAAAACGTTGGTGTATATCAAAGATAAGGAAACAAAGAAGTATGTATTCAAGTACCAGACACCAAAGACAAAGAACAGTATACGGACGATTCCCATGCAGGACAGTGTGTATAAGGCTTTAAAACGTCAGTGGATTCAGTTGAAAGAAATGCAGTTGTCAGCTAGTGAATGGCAACCATTAGAGGGATTTGAAAATCTTGTGTTTGTTGGAAAGAACGGAAAACCGATTACAGAACACACCTTTCAAGTGACGTTAGACTGGATAGAAAAATCTATCAATAAGGAACGAAAAAAGCAGGCAGAGAAAAACAAGACAGTGTTTATACCGATTCCGCATTTTTATCCACATGCACTTCGTCATACTTTTGCAACGCGTTGTTTTGAAGCCGGGATTGACGCAAAGGTAGTACAAGGATTCCTCGGACATTATTCCATAGCAATCACACTGGATTTGTATACGCACGTCACAGATGATAAAGCAAAATCGGAAATGGATAAATTACAGAATTTGTATAAGGAAATCATATAATCAGAACAAGAATAAGAAAGAGAATAGAAAAGGTGCAACATTTCTTTAGAAAATTATTTGACCGAGATTTGACCGAAGCGGATTTTGCAACAAGTACAGAACAGCGAAAACCCGCTAACCACAAGGGCTAACGGGCTTCGTTGTTTTATAGTTATCTAAAGGAATGAGAGTAAAGTGCAGCAATCAGAATTCTGACTGCTTCTACTTTATGAGGGGGGAGATAGTTGCTTTATCAACTATCTGATTATTAGTATACAGATAATTTGTGACAGAAATATGTTCAAACTCTAAAAAAAATCAAAAAAATATGAAGAAGAAATAAACAAAACAGGAAAAAATAAAAAAGGTGGGTAGTTAAATTAATTGTCATTAGCGTCAGGTAGGTGTCTGCTGGTGTGGTGGAAGGTGAAGTAGAAAACAATTCCTTTGGTGATAGAGGTAATTGTAAGTGCCCACCATACACCATTCAGACCGAGGCTGGTTTGAGTGAGGATCATGGCAAGTGGGATTCTGGCACTGGTGAGGACAATGCTGATGATACTGCAAAGCTTTGTCATACCAAGACCGGAAAGTGCGCCGATGGTCATAAGCTCAATGGTCATAAAGGTTTCGCTGAATCCGATGATGATCAGATAGTTGATCGCAATCGCCAGAACATCTTTTTCGTGGAAGAAAAGGGAAGCAATCGGTCCTGGCAGGAATACGAAAGCACCGGTTACAATGAGTCCCCAGACAGCGAGGATTTTAAATGAAATATTATATCCTTTCCGAATACGATCTGGTTTCTTTGCACCGTAGTTCTGACCAACGAAAGCATTTAACGCAGCAGCAAAGCCGTCAGCAGTGTTCCATGAAACAGATTCAATCTGTCCGCCGACTCGCTGTGTGGCAATGGCACCTGCCCCGAATGCAGAAACCATTCGTGTGAGAATCATGGAAATCATGCAGTAAATACTGCTCTGTACTGCTGTCGGAAATCCAATTTTAAAAATACTGATGTAGTATTTTGCAGGGAAACGCGACAGTACATGCATGTTTTGCAGAATATTTGGTTCCAGATCAGAGTGCATAATCCGAATCAGCATGACGATCAGAACCAGTATCTGCGAGGTCACGGTAGCAACTGCAGCGCCAACAACCTCAAGCCTTGGAAATGGTCCAAATCCGAGGATCAGAATCGGATCCAGGATCATATTACCAACCAGACCAAGAAGATTTGCCATAAGCGGTGTCTTGGAATCTCCCTGCGCAGTAGAAAGTCCGGTCAGAGTCAGATTTAAAAATGAAAACAGAATCAGTCCGCAGGTGATCAGTGTATATAATTTCGCAGCGGTATAAGTTTCTGCATCTCCGAGGTTAAAAAAGCCGAGCAGCGGATGAATAAACACGATACATACTGCAGCAAATAAAATTCCCAGTAAAAATGTAAGTCGCAGAGCGGAAGCGGCATATCCCCTTGCCTGTTCATAGTCTCCGCGTCCGCAAGCCTGTGCGACATTGACCTGTCCGCCCATTCGCGGAAGTGCCACGAGCCCTTGTGAGAGCCAGACGTACATTCCCCCAACGCCCACCCCGGCAACGGCTTTGGAACCCAGCATGCCGATCCATGCCATGTCCGTAATATTGTAGGCTGTCCCCAGCAGCGAGGAAGCCATGATCGGAAGTGCCAGCTCTGCCAGCGTCTTTAGAATCGGCCCGGAAGTCAGGTCGATTGTTTTTGTTTTACTCATTTTCTCAAATCCTTACCTGTAAAAATAATAAAATTCACCAGTGCTGCAAATATGTCAGCATGGCGTACTATGATAAGGATAACTTATGAGGAGGGGAAAGTCAATCTGGAGAATTTGCGAAATAAACATGCCCTTTAAAGGAGTGATGGAGAAGATAACCAGAATTCCAAAATAAAAGCCTTTGACTGCACGCCGCGTGCAGCTATAGGCTAGAAAGGGAAAGGAGGATATTATTGATGTGATCCGGGAAAGCGTGGATATTCTTGAGGTTATGAAACCAGTGTATAACTTTAAGGCATCCGGAGATGATGGACCTTGGAAGAAGAAAAACAGGAAAGCAGGGGAAGTTGATGGAAAAAATAATAGTACAAAAACTTCATGAAATAGAAGAAAAAGAGCATGGTAAAATATTACTGGCAGGTCAGTGGATTCTGGAGAGTGAAATAGCAGGATTGAGAGAGAAAGCGGGAAAATTAAGGGAAGAAAAAAAGGTAAGTTGGGAGAAATTGAATGAGATATTTTTGAAGGAAGTTTAATCAGACATACATCCCTTCGCCTTTGCATAGATTGTAAAAAAAACAAACTATGCAGGGGTTTTTATGAAAGATTATATTGAGGAGAGAGCGGTTGAGATTGCTTATTATATTATTGAAAATAAGGCGACGGTGAGGCAGACGGCGGTGGCGTTTGGGGTAAGTAAGAGTACGATACATATAGTAGTAATAAAATAGAACGGTACAAATGGATAGTTAAGTAAGAAGATAAAGGTTGTTTGATTGTTAAAAGCTCTTGCGGAAAAAAGCATTTTAAAATAATATATGATTGTAAGGGATGTATAATTTTTACAATGGAGAATAAGATATGTTTGGTAAGTACGATAAAAAGACATTTGATGAAATAAAATCACAACATAATATTATGGTTTTGGTTGGAAATGGATTTGATATTGCTTTATTGAATAAATATAAAACAGGAAAAATGAAAGGGAAAACGTCTAGTTATAGTGATTTTTATGAATATATAAAATATTATAATTTATGTGATGAGAAAAACATATTATTTAAGAAAATGACCGAACAAATGTCTTATGCTTCTAATTGGAGTGACTTTGAATTAATCATTAATACATTAGTTTTGGAAGGAAAAATACAACAAAATAAAATTGAGAAATCAATTGATGAGTTTCAAAACTGCTTTACAAGATTTTTAAATGATCTTGTTGATGCAGATTTATTATTGAAAATTAATTCTGATGTGCAAGAGAAAAAATTAGCAACGCAAAGTTTGGGACATTTTTTAAATGATTTGGAGAGTTCATGTGATATAGAGTTCCCTTCGAAAACTAACTATTATGACTTGTATAATTTTGTGTTTTTTAATTTTAATTATACAGCATTATTGGATAATTATTTATATTTAGATAAAACACAGTTTGATCCTCATTATTGGAAAAATGCAGACAGAAATTTTCAATTTTATCCAGAATGTGGAGGCTCTTCTGGGAAAAATCCTACTAATTGGTCATCATATTTGCTTACAGACATTATCCATCCGCACGGGATACAGGAGATTCCAAGATCTATTTTATTCGGAATAGACATGGATGTATACGATAAGGGAAGGTCAAAAGAAAAACGATTTGTTAAGTCATATTGGGCGCAATATGATATAAAATATCAGTCTTATTTTGAGGAAGCAGAATTGTTTATAATATTTGGAATGTCATTATCAATAACTGATGGATGGTGGTTAGACCAGATATTTGATGCAATTTTAAGTGAAAATGCAGAATTGATCATATATAAATATAAAGCTGAGAAAGAGGAAGAGGTTAAAAATATTTTTATTCAATCATGCATAAGGCATAGAGATTCTAGAAAAGAAGACATAGAGTTGGTTAAACGGCGTATATATGTTGTCTCATTTGAACACAATGATACATATTTTTTGGGATTAGAAAAGAAAGAATAGAGGATTCAGAAAAACTGGGAGAATTATGGTAAGTTCTCCCAGTTTTATGTAATTATTAGAAATGAAATTTTACAATAGAATCCAAATCTTTTGCGATTCCCGAAAAATCCTGGTTTAAATTCAATGCGCGTACAGAAATTTGATTTCCACTCATTTTGTAGGTATTATTAGGAATAACATCTTCATCAGTCTGTGCATAAAGAAGCATTCCAGAGACAGTATGTTCACAGTCTTTTAATTCAAATTCTTTATTTTTCACATATGTAAAAATCTGATAGAGGTTATTGGAATGCAAGGTATTTGTCCCGTATTGCTGCTGAGTCATATGTGAATAATATTTTGCATCGATAATAAGTATATTGTTTTCCTGAGACAGCATAATATCAGTTTGCATTTTAGGAAGCAATTGGTTCGCAGAATCATCAAGTTGCCATGCAATCTGTGATGCGTTGGCAGATAGTTCTGGATGCTCTTTACGATAGTATTCAAGCAAAAATTTTTCATATAAACGGCACATACGCTGTTCGTCAAAAAAATCCATTATTTTTGTGGTACCGTCGTTCTGTGTCTGTATAAGTCCGTTATAAATCAGATAACAGATTCCAATTAACATTTGATAACTTTGATTGGAACGATTATAATGTTGGTTCCAATTTACAAAACGTAAATCAATTTCATTAACATCAGAAAAAAACAATAACAGATTCCGTAGACTCTTTTTTCGCGTATTTGTGATATTGGCTTTAAGAAGCAATAACATTGTAGATTTAATAATTTGGTTAAATTGTGTATTAGTTGAAAATTCATCATATGTACAAATCATTTGTTTCTTCAGCAGAGTCTGAGTTTTAATGGATTCAGAAATATTAAGCTTTCCCTGTAGTGTAGAAAGAGATTCTGATTTTGGCACATAATCTCTTCCTAAGCCTCGTTTTAACTGTATGCTAATGCCCTTATCAAGAAGGGCTGCACATAATTCAGCGGTATTATGAAAATTTTCTGTAGCCAGATTTTTGTAGTTTTGTGCTTGCAATGCTTGAAAAGCGTAGGACAGCATATAATAAATATTTTGTACAGGAATCATTTAACAGCACTCCTTAGTCGATCAGACCAATCTACGATTTTTGCGGGCTCATCAAACCAATATTCTTTTAAAAGTGGAATCAATTCGTATTCTACAATGGATGACAAAGTTTGTGTGTTGGTTGTCTCTGGTGTTAAACCACAAAAATAACTGTGACCAATACAGAATCCTTCACCTAGTGATATATCTTCTGCTATCTTGGAATTAAGCTGTTTCACACAAGCAATTAATTTGTTAAAGGCATCACTTTTTAGAGAGTCTTGGTAAGCTTGAAAACCAGGCGTATTAAATCCCGGTTTCATAGTAAAAAATGAAAAACGTCGTCTTAAAGCATAATCTAACATAGCAAGACTACGATCAGCAGTATTCATCATACCAATAATGTATACATTTGCAGGTACAGAGAAATTTTCGTCAGAATATAACAACTGCAGTTCAATCCCCCGCTTATCTTTTTCAATCAGCATAAACAATTCACCGAATATTTTACTTAAATTACCACGATTGATTTCATCAATGATAAAGAAATAATCATTTTCATCATCATCTTCAGCCAGTTTACAGAATTTGTAAAAAGAGCCCTTTTTAATTGTGAATCCATTTTCGGTTGGTCGGTACCCTTCAATAAAATCCTCGTAGGAGTAACTCTGGTGGAACTGGATCATTTGAACACGGTCAGGATTTTTTGCACCTATAATGGAATAAGCAAGTCTCTTGGCAGTAAATGTTTTTCCAACGCCAGGTGCGCCTTGTAAAATAATATTTTTCTTCATTTTTAAGACATTTACCAGTGTTTTATAATCTTGTTCATTCATATACACATCTAAGAGAAAATCTGCAGAAGAGTAAGCAGGATAGTCTATTTCTGGTTGTGTATCTACATCATCTAGTTCATCAGGAGCAAAGATGGAAGTAAGCTTTTCAATATAATCTGTGTATGGAGTGATATCAGTTAAGCGCTTTGCAACAGCATTACCAGGATGTTCCCATTCGCCAACTTGAAGCCATTTTACAGCACGGACGTTTTTATATTCCTGACGAAGATCGTCAAAGACATAACCTCCAGTGACAATACCTTTACCAAGAAGAGTGTTGCTACGTTTCGCAAAAATCACATCGTTAACTGATACGGTATTTGCAAAATTCCATGCCATCAAAGCCTGATTTTTCCGTGAAGTACTACTGTCGTACACATCTATCAGTTCTTGACGGAGAGCTTCCTTGGAAGCAAATTGGGAATAATCACCAATATCGTCCATACCTAAAACCATGATTCCTTTTTGTTGGCATTCATTCCAACTTTTATCATCAAAGACGGTATACATCCAGTAGTGCGTTTTATGTTTTTTATCGGAAAGCGTATTTGTGTCAGAATCATTAGTCTCATTAGTATATCCTACATTTTTTCCATAAATATGAGCAAAGACAACTCCGGGAACATTGCATTTTCTTGCATATAATGAAATTTGTCCCATGCGAATGAAAGGAATATCACTTGGTTTTTGATTTAGAAAATGCAATACTCTCAGCTGAATATCCTGTCCATAAAATGGAGCGAATAATGTTGGAAAGAGCATTTGATAATATTTCATGCGCCATACCATATTGATTCCCGGGATATGTTCCAGCTGTTTATAGAGTTGCTCGTAATCTTCTTCAGAATCTAAAGGACCAAAAGAAGATATTATTTCAGCACCTTCAACCAGATCATTTCGCATTTCTTCTGCTTTTTGTATTGCTTCATCCTCAGTAAGACGTATAGGTTTTAATGGAGATCCACAGGTCCAACTTTGATTTTTCTTATGATAGAATAATCCAAATTTATATGCTGCTCCGCCGGAAATACTTCCAAATACTTCACGAATATCTTTGTCCATTTCAAGTCTATAGCAGAGATTGGTTTTAGTTCCTTCGTTATTATAAAATAAAGAAGTTAACAAATCTTTTCCCGAAAGTGATTTTAAGCGTTCTATTCCAAAAAGATTTATAAAATTTTCTCGTAGCTCATCAGCTTTGTGAGCAAATGAAATCCATTCTGGAGTCTGAGATTCGCTATAAAACCATTCAGGAGAATATTTTCCTGACCCATTTTCTGTTATCTGAATGTTCGACATAATATACCTCCGAATTTATAAACTAGAATTAGTATATCATTTAACTGCAACACTGTCATAGATTATCGAAAAATAGAATTATATTGATATTGAAAGAGAAGAGCAAGATCCACCCGGGTAATACCGTATCGTAATAATTGAAAATAATATTTAGAAATTAGGAATATTATATTGGCTACATTGAAAATGTAAGCAGGTAAAAATTGAATATTTTTTACAGAGCATCTGTCAGAAACCGGGTGCTTTTTTTGAAAATTTTGAAAGAAAATATCATGTAAATGGTGCGGAAATCGTTGATGGAAGCTAATTAGATGAAGATGAAATTGAATCAAGAGGATGAAAATAGAAGATTCATCAAGAATAAACTTGTTAAACACAGGTGGATCTTGCTCTTGTATAAAAATTCAGATTAAAAAGAAGAAAGAAATAACAATGAGCGAGATTCACTAGGGATTACAGTCCCTTAATTGGTTCTCTGCTTATCTTTAAGATTATGTGAAATTTGGGGATGCACAGTAATGAAATTATGAAAAAATTAAAAAATTCTGATGAGGGGGCTGTATTTTATGCCCTCTCCCTTTGTATATATAGAGGGATAAATTTTTGTGGATATAAAATTCAAAAATATATTTCCTCAAATATTGAGAAGGTGAGGAAGAAACAAATGAAATATTTGTACATGGATGAGCAGGAGAGGCAGATACAGTATTATCAGTTTCCAAAATTCTTGCTGGAATTACCGCTAAGTCAGAATGCAAGAATTATCTATATGCTGTTGTATGACCGGGCTAGGATATCACGAAAAAATAATTGGGCAGATGAGGACGGAAGAGTATATGCAGTATTTCCAATTGATGAACTATCACAGAAAACCGGGAAGTGTAAATCTTCTGTTAAAAAAGCTTTGAAAGAATTAGATGATGCAGGACTGCTAATTCGGAAATTTGGTGGATTTTCAAAACCAAGACATATGTATGTAATGACACCAAACAAAGGAGAAATTTCAGAAAAGACACAATTACAAACAGATGTAAAGAAAGCCAATAGTGAGTTGAAAAATGAGCCTTCATATGGTCGGAATGATAACTCTACGAAGGATATAAATATGGCATCTAATAAAGTAATAGAGAAAAATAACACAAGTAATAAGTATGGAGCAAGAAGTTACAGTATAAAGAATCAAAAGATGAATTATGAGTGTGGGGAGGGAGAAAGCCTGTGATGAATGAGATACAAACATATTTGGAAGAAGATGGACTACTGCATTGCGCTGTTTGTAAGGAACCTGTGGAAGCATTTTATCCAAAAGGGTCATTCCTTGAAATGAGAAAGCATCACAGGCAGTGTGCGTGTGAAAGGCAGGCATATGCAGAAGAAGCGAAATATTATAAAGAAAAAGAACACCAGGAACGGGTTGTAAGAAATAAGAAAATTTGTTTTGAAGAAAAAGAAATGGAAGATTTTATATTTCAAAATGTAGACAGGGATAGTGGAGCAATAAGAATTGCGAAAGAATATGTAGCAAACTGGCAAAAAATGAAGCAAAACCACATGGGATATTTGTTCTGGGGGCCAGTTGGAACAGGAAAAAGTTATCTGGCTTCTTGTATTGCAAATGCATTACTGGAACAAGAAGTTACTGTAAAAATGACAAATTTCAATACTATATTAAATGATCTGTTCGCAGTTGAAGATAAGACAGAATACATCAGATCATTAAATGGATATGAGCTTTTAATTATTGACGATCTTGGTGTAGAGCGGAACAGTGAGTATGCATTAGAAAATATTTTCAGTGTGATTGATTGGAGATATCGATCAGGAAGACCTTTGATTACCACGACCAATCTTCCTTTAGTACAATTAAAACAGGAGACAAAGATTGGGAAGAAAAGAATTTATGACAGAATTCTGGAGAGATGTATTCCGGTAAAGATCGATGGAGTCAGCAGACGTGAAGCCATGGCAAATGACAATATGCAGACTATGAAAAACATTCTGAAAATCTAGGACTATTTCAGAAGGACATTTCATAGTAATGGACAAAGAGTGAGCAGGGAGGAGGTGGAAACTTCACCGTGGCGAAAAGAAAACTGAACTATCGATTTCATAATCCAAATCCGGTGGAAGTGACCGCCGATTACATATTGAAAGTGATGATAGAAGCGAATGCGGGGAAGGTAGCGAAAGCGATTCAGGAGGTATCAAAGCAATTTCCTGATGGTGAGGAGAACATAATTGAAAAGTAGTGGTGTATATAATAAAACAATAGAAAATGGAAATATATGATAAGAGCATTGTGATTACAAAATTGTTTTGCACGAAACGAAACGATTGAACGGAAAATAAAACAATAATACATTGAAATGAAACGATATTTGTTAGAATGAAACGTTTTCTCTTGAAAAAAAACGAAAATATGATATTATATATATGATGATATCACTAGGAGGATGCTTATGTATTATTCGGAGATAGGGAAAATTATAGAAGCAGGATTAGAAAGAGATAAAGATAAAGTAGCTAGTTTTGCTCAATTATTAGCAAAAAAAATGGCTGCTGATGGAGAAGAAAGAGGAAGTAAAAGAATAAAGGATATATTAGAACGAAAAAATGGTAACAAAGCTGTTACAGATTCTCTAATAGCACCACCGCCAGTTGATCAAGAAAGTCGAATGCATATTGTTGAGATTGAATATCAGCCGATAGTGAATGATTTAATTCTATCCAAATCTGTGGAATTAAAACTAATGGATTTTATGGAAACGATTAAAAATAAGGATAAAATGGATCAAATCGGATTGGAATTTAATATGTCATTACTGTTATATGGGTATCCAGGATGCGGAAAAACAAGTGCAGCAAAATATATTGCATCACAATTAGGTTTACCTTTGGTAGTAGCTCGACTGGATACATTGATATCTTCATTGCTTGGAAATACCGCAAAAAATATTCATAAGATTTTTGAGTTTGCTAAAAAACAGCCTTGCGTGTTATTTTTAGATGAATTTGATGCAATAGCGAAAGCTCGAGATGATCAACATGAGTTAGGAGAACTGAAGCGTGTTGTAAATAGTTTGTTACAGAATATGGATGAATATTGTCAAAATGGAATTTTGATTGCAGCTACGAATCATCATGAGTTATTGGATAGTGCTATTTGGAGAAGATTTCAAACAGTAATTGAAATGCCAAAACCAGAATTGGAAGAAGTAACAGCTATGATAGGCAATCTACCTGACTTTGTGGATGTTAGTCAAATAAAGCCTGGACAATGGAAAAAAGTTTATGATGTACTGTTAGGATTGTCTTATTCAGATATTAAAAATATTTTAAATAATATGGTAAAAAAATTGGTATTAAAAGATGAGAATAAAGTAAAGTTTACAGATATTCTTGCCGAAGTATATTTGTTCCGAAATCATGGGAATTACACAATGGAACAAATGGTGCAGTATTTATCTGAGCATGGTGTATCACAAAAGCAGGCCTCATTGTACTTTAATGTTTCGACTAGACAAATTAAGAACTGCTTAGAGAGGAGTGAAAAGATTTGAATGAAAAATATTTACCAATAAAAATTTTTGAAAAGAGAAAAGATTACGATGACAGAAGTACCGAAGGTGGCGGCGACAGTCATGAAAGTAGCTGGGTGCTTCATGGAGAAGAATTGAATACTCGTGTAAACTACTTGAATGAAAATATTAGAGTGGTTCAAACTTCATTCAAAAAATGGAAACAGAAAAAGCGTTCATTACCAATGATTATTTCAACAACCGTTATTGACAAGGCAATTGCCAAAACACATAGAGGAAGAATTGTTAATCTGCTTGAAAATGATGGTAGAGATAACGTGATAGGTGTTTTTGGTGATAGACAGATATTATCAATGGTCACAGAAGAAAAAGTGTTAGAAACAATTGGCGAAACAATAGGAAGGAAAGAAGATGAAGCGACTCTTATATCCTCGATATCTGATATCGATGTTTTTATTCCATTTGTGGAACCCTTTGATACAGATAATAACGTCTATAGAGTTAGATTGTGTAATTATAATGATTTTGATTTGAATAACCTTGTAAAAATTTTGTTTGAGCAATCTTGTGAAACAGCAGGGATTAAGATTGATTCTAAAGTACGATTTACTTCAGATATGACTATTTATAGGGTGACTGTTGATAGCTTAGAAAAGTTGGATGCTTTGGGTGAATTTGAAGGAGTATATTCAGCAGAGATAACGTATCCGATAGTTGCTACTATGGATATTTTAGACGTTGATACTATCGTAGGTGTAAAGCAACCGGAGAAAATGGAAGAATATCCGATTATTGGAGTATTGGACACGGGCATAGCAGATATTTCTTACTTGAAACCATGGAAAGAAGCAACTGAACATGAAAATTATCCACCAGAATATCAGGACAATTCACATGGAACATTTGTTGCAGGAATTATTGAATATGGAGACGAGTTAAGTAATAAAAAAGTATCAGCATTAGATGGCGTAAAATTGTTTAATGCAGTTGTTCATCCGGGAAATGCGATGACAATCTATCCGGAAGAACTGATTGACAACGTTAGAGAAGCAGTTGAGAAAAATCCAGAAATCAAAATTTGGAATTTATCTCTAGGAACGACTATGGAATGTGAGATTGACGAGTTTTCAGAGTTTGGTATGGCATTAGATAATATTCAAGATGAGAATAATGTTCTGATAATAAAATCGGCAGGAAATTGTACTAATTTTGCAAAAGGATTACCTAAAAGCAGAATAAGTAAGACTGCAGATTCAGTTCGTTCTTTGGTCGTGGGTTCAATTGCAGAAACACAGGAGGAACATGACTATGCAGAACCTAATATGCCATCTCCTTTTACTAGAGTCGGACCTGGACCTTCAAGTATCGTGAAACCAGATTTGGTATTTTATGGAGGAAATGCAGGGGTTGATAAAGGAAAAATTGTTATCAATGGAGTTTCTTCGTTTGGACTAGATGAAAAGATATGTAAAAACGTTGGTACGAGTTTCTCTACACCTAGGGTGTCAAGAATAGCTGCTGAATTAGCGTTTATGATGCATGAAGACTTTGATGCATTACTTATTAAGGCGTTAATGATTCATTATGCAAAGTATCCAGTTGGTATTAAAATGAAAATGACAGATAAGGTAGCTCAAATGGGATTTGGAATGCCTGTAGGTGCAAATGAAATACTTTATAATTCGCCAGATGAAATAACATTAATACTAAGAGATACATTGGAAAAGGGAAACTTCATAGAAATGTTTGATTTTCCATTTCCGACTAGTTTGGTAGATGAAAATGGATTTTTTAGAGGACAGATTATACTTACTATGGTGAATAAATCACTGGTAGATGATAAACAGGCGGGAGAATATTGTCAATCAAATATTGATGTATTCTTTGGTACCTATGAAACTGAAAAAGAACGAGATGTGACTAAACCAACAATAAAGAATCCTAGAGGGGTAGATGTTAATCAAAATCTATTGTCTGATAGTCTATATAGCGCAAGCGCAAAGGGCATACATCCAGTAACAGGATTTGAACGGGAATGCACTCTGGTTAAATATGGCAAGAAATTTCATCCGGTTAAAAAGTATGCAATTGATCTAGCAGATATGACCCCATCAAATCGGGATAAATGGTTACCATCTACACGTAAATGGTATCTGAAGATAGAGGGATTATATCGTGATTTCATTGAAAAAGAAGCAGTGAAAAAGGATTTTCAGTTGAGCCAAGAGTATTGTATGATTCTAACTATTCGAGATCCTGAACGAATAGCTCCAGTATATGATGAAGTGACTCAACAGCTTACGACCCGTAACTTTATTCATCATGATGTGAGAGTGAGAAATGTGGTTCACGTGGCTAATGAATAATGATATGTTTATGGTTTGGAATAAAGACCAATAAATATAAATGCGGTATTGTTTGCTAGAACAATACCGCAATGTCGGATACACAGTTGGTATTTCGAATCTTGATTTTTCAAGTAATTATGCTGAAAGTATTTTTAGATTCAAGATATAATTCCCAACTGAGAAAGGAAGTATATTGAAATGGCAACAAATAAACCATTTGGAGACAACTCTAGAATTGGTGCTGTTAGAGGTAGATCACAGGTTTATAATCCAACGACAGGATTATGGACAAAACGTGATACACATACAGGACGATTTATGGATGTGAAAACATCTAGCAATACACCGTTTAAAGGTGTGAGAAAAGAAAAACAAAACTAAAACTATGGTTGAGGGGCGTGTGAAAAAACTTTTGTTTTTTCACACGCTTATTTACTTTTGATGTAAATGAGATATAATAAAAGATGTAACAGAACGATACAACTATAACAGAGAGGTAGCATTATGAACATAGCAGCCTATTGCCGAGTCTCCACCGACAAAGCTGATCAGCTCAACAGTCTGGAAGCTCAAAAGGAATTCTTCTCAGAATACACCAAGCGCACAGGGGACACTTTAGTTAGATTATATGCAGATGAAGGAATTTCCGGAACTAAAATAAAAAATCGTAAAGAATTTCTTCGCATGATGTCTGATGCAGAACATGGATTATTTGACATGGTTGTTGTAAAAGACATCTCTCGTTTTGCAAGAAACACGGTGGATCTTTTACAGAATGTCCGTAAACTGAAATCGTTAGGAATTGAAACACAATTCTTAACAGCTAATATGACCAGTATGGGTAACAGTGAGTTTGTGCTTACCATTTTTGGAGCGCTGGCACAAGAAGAAAGTGCGAATACTTCTAAGCGTGTAAAATTCGGCAAGAAGATGAATGCAGAAAAGGGACGAGTTCCTAATATTGTATATGGATACGACAAAACAATCGGAGATTACTTTAATCTTGCAATCAATAAAGAAGAATCCAAAGTTGTAAAACAAATCTACAAGTGGTACACAGAAGAAGGTTACGGTGCTGCCAAGATTGCCAATATGCTAAATGAAAAAGGTTATAAGACAAAACGAAATTGCAAATGGAGTCAGAATGCAACGTGCCGTATTTTAACAAATGAAATATATACCGGAAAAATCATCAATGGCAAACAAGAAGTTAGTGATTTCCTGACGGGTCAGAGAAGAGACAAGGACGAGACTGAATGGATGGTTGTGGAGCGGCCGGAACTTCGAATCATAGAAGATGAGACATTTGAAAAAGCACAGGAGATTTTAAGAGGCAGACATGATGCATTTAATCTTAGTCACGAACGGCAGAGTAATAAGCATCTGTTTTCGACATTGATCAAATGTAAAGAATGTGGCTGGTCCTTCCGTAGAATGGTTCGTACTTATAAGAACACGTATGTACGGTGGGTATGCTCGGGGCGAAATGGCCGGGGCGTAGATAGCTGCCCAAATAAAACGGTTGTGGATGAGGAAGAACTCATTGAAGTTCTGCAGGAATATTTTACAAATGTATTGAAACAAAAGAAAAAAGTGATTGCTCATGTGGTAAATGAGTTTCAGCGTGTATATAAAGCTAAAGATGAAAATGTAGAGTACGAAAAAGAATTAAATGCAGAACTTGCTAAATTGCAAAAGACCAGACAAAAATATATGGATATGTATACGGATGATTTGATTTCTCGTGAAGAGTTGAATGAGAAGATTGGTGGTTCTCGCCAGGAAATGGAACGAATAGAAAATGAACTCAAGATGGTATCTTATCATTTAACCAAAGGGGAACAGTTAGAGAATATTTTAAATAATACATTTAAAGAAATTGAAGACATTACTGATGTACACCAGATGACCAATCAGCAGTTAAAGCGATTGATTCAGAAGATAGAAGTAGATAAGGATGGAAATGTAGATATTTATTTACGCTTGCTTGGAGATCTTGGCTTAGATGAGTCTGTATTAATCGAAGAAGATGAAACCGTTCTAAATTGTAACGACCAAACATAAAGATGTAACAGAACGTCTTCTCCAGATCAACCCATCTCTTGCAGGTGAGGCGCGAAAGGTTCTGGATCTGAACAAATCGGAACGGCACATCCGGGGCGGACTTGCTACCAGAGAAAAGTACCTGCATCAGCACGCATAAAAAATCCTTTTCTTTGCAAAAAGATGGTGTATTACATTTTTACAGTATATAATAGAGAAAACGGGGATATACAAAAGAGAAGGGACAGGAAAAGAGAAGAATGGGGAAAACGAAACAAAAACAGGATCGAAGTCATTATCTGTTTTCCAATCGGGAACTGGCAAATCTGATCGGACCTTTGGTAATCGAGCAGTTATTGGCAGTTTTTGTTGGGATGGCAGATTCTATTATGGTTGCAAATGTTGGAGAAGCAGCTGTGTCGGGCGTGTCGCTGGTTGACAATATTATGATTCTGATCATCAATATTTTTGCAGCATTGGCGACTGGTGGAGCAGTTGTTGCCGGACAGTATATTGGCAGGAAAGATGAAAAATCAGCATGTAAAGCGGCTACACAGCTGGTATGGTTTGTGAGTCTTAGTGCGGTTGCAATCATGATATTGGTTTACCTTGGAAAAGATATAATTCTGAATCAGGTATTTGGTCACATTACAGCGGAAGTAAAAGGACATGCAGATATTTATCTGCTAATTGTAACAGCTTCGATTCCATTTATCGCGTTATATAATGGTGGGGCAGCAATTTTCCGTGCGATGGGGAATTCGCAGGTATCCATGCGGGTGTCGCTTTTGATGAATGCGATCAATGTAACCGGAAATGCAATTCTTGTGTTCGGATTACGGATCGGAACGGCGGGTGTTGCAATACCGACACTGATTTCCAGAATGGTTGCCGCGATAGTGATAACAGTGTTGCTCTGCAATCAGACACGTATCTTGCATATTGAGCGGACACTGAAAATCCGGTTTGATGGAAGAATGATACGGAAAATACTTGCAATTGGGGTTCCCAATGGTCTGGAAAACAGTATGTTTCAGCTGGGCAAAATTTTAGTGCTGAGTCTGGTTTCAACCTTCGGTACTTATGCAATTGCGGCGAATGCAGTTTCCAATGCGATTGCGCTGTTCCAGATTCTTCCTGGAATGGCGATCTCGCTGGCAATTACGACAGTTATTTCCCAGTGCGTCGGCGCAAATGACTATGAACAGGTACGTTACTATCTGAAAAAACTGCTTGCGATCATTTATGTGGCAATGGTGGGAACGGTAGCACTTATTTTCCTTGCACTTCCATTGATTTTGAAAGCATACAATTTGTCAGATCAGACAGCTGCGGCAGCAACAAATATTATTCATTTCCATGGAATCAGTGCAATGATTATCTGGCCACTTTCATTTGCTCTTCCAGCAGCGTATCGTGCGGCAGGAGATGCAAAAGCCTGTATGTATACATCGATTGTGTCGATGTGGATTTTCCGGATCGGATTCAGTTATCTGGTAGGAAAATATATGGGACTGGGAGTATTTGGCGTGTGGGTTGCAATGGTGATCGACTGGGTAGTACGTGCAATCTGTTTTATTATCCGGTACTTTAATGGAAAGTGGAAACATGGGGCAATTGTGTAAATACAGAAGAAAGTTGTCATTTGTGTTAGAAAGATGATGCCTGAATATGAGTTTTAATTGCAGACCAGAGTTCAAACTTTGGTTCGGGCGATAGAAAATGCTTGTAAAACATCCAGAGCTCTACTATAATAAAATATAAAAGCAATAAATAGAAAAAGCGGTCTGAAAGGATCGTATTTTACAGGAGGAAAACCTTGAAGAACGAATTAGTGATTGTACTTGACTTTGGTGGACAGTATAACCAGCTTGTCGCAAGACGTGTCAGGGAATGTAATGTATATTGCGAAATTTATTCTTATAAGATTGATATCGAAAAGATTAAAGCAATGAACCCGAAGGGAATTATCCTGACAGGAGGACCGAATAGCTGTTACGAACCGGATTCACCGACTTATTCTGAAGAACTCTTTAAGCTTGGCATTCCGGTACTTGGTCTTTGTTATGGTGCACAGCTTATGTCTCACGTACTTGGCGGAAAAGTTGAAAAAGCTGACGTCAGAGAATATGGTAAGACAGAAGTCATCATCGACAAGAAAGATTCCAAAGTATTTGAAAATGTATCTGCAACAACAACCTGCTGGATGAGCCATTTTGATTATATTTCGCAGGTGGCACCGGGATTTGAGATTACTGCACACACAGCAGACTGTCCGGTAGCAGCAGCAGAAAATGCAGCAGAAAAGCTTTATGCAATCCAGTTCCATCCTGAAGTGCTTCATACACCGGAAGGAACCAAGATGATCAACAACTTTGTAAAGAATGTCTGTGGATGTGTCGGCGAATGGAAGATGGATGCATTTGTTGAAAATACCATCCAGGAAATCCGTGAAAAAGTTGGGGACGGAAGAGTACTTCTTGCGCTTTCAGGCGGAGTTGATTCCTCTGTGGCAGCAGGACTGCTTTCCAGAGCAATCGGCAAACAGCTTACCTGCGTATTTGTAGATCACGGTCTTCTTCGTAAGAATGAAGGCGATGAAGTTGAGGCAGTATTTGGACCGAATGGTCAGTTTGACTTGAACTTTATCCGTGTCAATGCACAGGAAAGATACTACAACAAGCTTGCCGGAGTTACAGAACCGGAAGCGAAGCGTAAAATTATCGGAGAAGAATTTATCCGTATTTTTGAAGAAGAAGCAAAGAAGATCGGTGCAGTGGAATTCCTTGCACAGGGAACGATTTACCCGGACGTTGTAGAAAGCGGACTTGGCGGAGAATCAGCAGTGATCAAGTCTCATCACAACGTAGGAGGACTTCCGGAGTATGTTGATTTCAAAGAAATCATTGAACCACTTCGTGATCTCTTCAAAGATGAAGTCCGCAAGGCAGGTCTTGAACTTGGACTTCCGGAGAAGCTTGTATTCCGTCAGCCATTCCCGGGACCGGGACTTGGAATCCGTATCATCGGAGAAGTAACGGCTGAAAAAGTACGGATCGTACAGGATGCAGATGCAATTTACAGAGAAGAGATTGCAAACGCGGGACTTGACCGCAGCATCGGACAATATTTTGCAGCCCTGACCAACATGAGAAGCGTTGGTGTTATGGGTGACGAGAGAACTTACGATTATGCAGTTGCACTTCGTGCAGTGAATACGGTAGATTTTATGACTGCTGAGGCAGCGAAGATTCCGTATGAAGTACTTGATAAAGTAATGAGCAGAATTATCAATGAAGTTCGTGGGGTTAACAGAGTATTCTATGATCTGACGAGTAAACCGCCGGGAACGATTGAGTTTGAATAAATCGAGTTGCTTAAAAAAGCCAGTGTTTATGCGGGTTTCAGCGATTTCGATTAGTCTTTTGATAACAAATTGATAACAGTCATAGCAAGTGCCATTATTCTTGTTATCCAGTGGTTTATGGGTAACGGAACAATTAACAGGTGGCTTGCAGACTAAAGTTCGGAGCTTGGCTCTGAACAAATTCCATATTATAAACTAAGCCCTTAGCTGTGGTTAATAACCATAGTTAAGGGCTTTTTTGTCGTTGCCAAAGCATCTGTAGGGAGCTGCCAGTGGCAGGTCCTGTAGGTGCTTATTTATCTTTCAAGTGGTCTTTGAATGCTTCCACGAGAGCGTCACTTAATTCCTGTGATGGAACTTTTGCCCAACGCTGTGTGGTGTCGAACTCTGGATAATGGTAACGCCAGTTATCGTATTCTTCTCTGTTGATTTCTTCGGAAGATAGCTTGTCTGCCTGTTCTTTCCAAGCATACAGCATTTTGAGGAGTTCATATGCTTCTCTGCCTTTGTCCTTGTTGACCTTTAAGCATACCTCTCCGTCTGCTTCACTGACAGTAAGACCGTAAATATCTTCAAGGGTAAACAGAGTGTGCATAAGACCGATATAGCTGTCTATGTCAGGAACATCAAGAGCCTGTGGAGAAACATCAAGCACCTGTGCCAATGCATTTGTAAGGTCTGCTTTCGGTTTGCGTGTGCCAGTTTCGTACTGTGCCAAACGCACATCAGCACTCTTTTCTGGAAAACCGATTGCTGTACCGAGATACTTTTGTGTCATACCACGCATTAGTCTGAAAAAATGTATTCTTTCGCTGATAGCCATAATGATACGCTCCTTTTATATTTAGTGAAATAAGTATAGCAGAAATGTTTAGTGGAAGTCAAGAAAAACCGAAACAAAAATGTTTAATATTTTCTTTGCAACCACTTGACAATAGCAAATATGTTTAGTAAAATAAATTACGAATTAAACAAATATGCTTAATGCGACAACTGAATGACCGTCCGAAAAGCCAAACCGCCAAGACCTCGTCGGAGCAAGTTCCGTATCGTTCGCTTGTGTGCAAGCACAAAAGCTCATTCGCTGCACTGCTCCTCCTCTTCCCCAAAAGTCTCCGACTTTTCGGGAACCCCTATACGAGCGAGCGCCTGATGTACTGCGGTGCATTGGGACAGCACAGCGCCTGCCGACAAGCAGGAGTGCCTGTTGGAACTTTAACACGGAGAAAGCGGCAAGCAAAAAATTATTTTAAGAAAGGAAGAAAAAGGATATGGAAAACAGATTTATCCGAGCCGAAGATGTGGCTCAGGAACTAAACGTATCAAAACCTTATGCATATAAACTCATCAGACAATTAAATGAGGAATTGAAAGCAAAGGGCTTTATTACGATTGCAGGGCGTGTAAATCGCCAGTATTTTTACGAAAGGCTCTACGGAGCAGGAAAGGGGGAAATGTAAATGCCGGTATTTAAGAATGAAGATAACGGTACTTGGTATGTGATGGCAAGGTATGTGAACTGGAAAGGGGAACGCAAGCAGAAATGCAAGCGTGGCTTTGCTACCAAACGAGAAGCACAGGAATGGGAAAGAATGTTCAAATTGCAGACTTCTTCAGACCTTGATATGAGTTTTGAAGCCTTTACGGAGCTTTATATCAATGATGTGAAGAACCGTTTGAAGGAAAACACGTGGCTTACCAAAGAGCATATCATACGCACAAAGATACTTCCGTATTTCGGGAAACTGAAAATCAGCGAGATTTCCACAAAGGAGATTATTACTTGGCAGAATGAAATGCTTGCCTATCGTGATGAGAAGAAAAAGCCTTATTCACA
>ERZ894209.158-NODE-158-length-51848-cov-25.294074_pt1 | contig 51848 bp, 40 predicted proteins | sample MGYA00380288_ERZ894209 | MGnify/ENA primary metagenome ERZ894209 (study PRJEB32331, sample SAMN06328482) | human gut metagenome | biome: human gut microbiome; feature: stool | host: Homo sapiens | collected 2013-12-13 ... | reverse complement strand
CATTCCTCCTTTCTCGGTCATACTCAAGACTCCTACTGATTCGGTCCTTCACCTCGAACGGAACTTGTTCCGTTTGGCTACTATGGCCTCTGCTGACTTCTGTGCGTTCAGCATTGCTTTATGCAATGGTTACCTCTTTCAAGGCGTACCACACAGACCTCCCTAGGTACCACACGTTTCTTCCTCTCCATCCATCTGCCTCATTTATCATGCATGATTCCGTGTAGTTATTGGGCTTCAACTTGAATAGCAGTCTTACCCTCATGCATGACCTCATATGAGATTCCTGTTCGTCAGACCAGAGATTTGCCCGTGGGTTAGTAGGTTCCCCACATCCAGCTTCCTTCAGATTCCATCTCACGATGGACACCCTTGCTTTCGGCTATATCCTTCCCACTACCGGGCGGATTCGGGACTTTAACCCGTTAGAAACGTGCGCCGCTAGGCGCACTACGCTAAAAAAGGGATTCCGTGCCAAAAGCACGGAATCCCTTTTTTTGTTACAGTTCACTCGTATCTTTTTTTGCCCCGGCTTCTTGCAATCTTTTTTTCGATCTCCTATAATAAATCCTATAATAAATACGAAGTGATTTAATTTTTAAAAATACAGGGAGTTTTTGAATGGATGTTTTACTGATTTTGGCAATTTATCTGCTGATTGTAAATCTTGCAGGATTTGCTGCAATGGGAATTGATAAAAGCCGCGCACGCCGCAAGGCATGGCGCATTCCGGAATCGACGCTGTTTCTGCTCGCCATCATCGGCGGCAGCATCGGAAGCATCGCCGGGATGTATACATTCCATCACAAGACACTGCATCCACAGTTCGTCTGGGGAATGCCCGCTATTTTAATCCTACAGATCGCTGCGGTTTTGTACATCCTGTTCGGTCCTGTTTCCATTTCCCTCTTATAACAGGCCGGCGCTTATAGGCATCCTGTAAAACGCAGCTAAAAAATTTACAGTTCACTCGCACCATTCGCAAAATCGCATCTTTGAATGCTATTTACAAAAGATCAGGAGGTATCATTATGCACTTGGCAATCTGTGATGACCATATGGCGGACCGAAAACAAATGGAACGCCTTCTCGGACGGGAATCTGACCGCCGCATGAATACAACCGGTGTCCTGTATGTGGACTCTTTCGGCAGTAAGGAATCTATCCTCGTAACGCCTATGATCTATGATGCAATTTTTATGGATATGACAGAAGACGGCTGCGATGCGATCGAGCTTTCCCACATGCTTCGGGCCGATGGCACAGATGTCCCCATCGTTTTTTGCTGCGATAAGGTAGACTACCGCAAATCGAAAAATCTTCCCGATAATGCGCTTTTTCTGGACAAGCCCATTGTCGTTTCCGAGCTTACCGAAACCATCGACCATCTGCTGTCCATTAAAAACAGCAAGGTAAAAAAACTCGAATTCCGCAACCAGACCGACACCATTTACCTGACGGAGGACCAAATTTCCTACGCTTGGCCGAAAAACAACCGTCAAGTCTGCATTCACACTGCCGACGGCAGAGACTACACAACCGATATGTCCCTTGCTTCGTTTTGCGGCACTTTAAACAAATATGATAACTTTGTCCTGCTTGCCAGTAATACGGTGCTCAACATGCGGCAGATCCGATCCATCTCCATGCTTAAGGTAACGATGCAGGACGGCAAATCCTTCCGCCTGGGCTTTGGAGAAGCGAAGATTCTGCGTAAATCGGTAGATGCCTGTATGAAAAAACCAGCGCAGGGAGAAAAGGCGTAGCAAACAAAAGAAACGGCCTCAGCTGACAAAAAGGCGAACAAATCAGCTGAGGCCGCACCTCTATTCTTCTAAAGATCTCATTCATTCCCTTTTTCCATCGGGCTGTAGCGCATCCGCACACGGATTCCCTGACTGTAATTGCCAAAGCCGCTGCCAAAGAGCGTCATGCCGCCCACATGGGCAGCATCCTCCTGTACGGCAAATTTTAACCGGATCTGGCTTTTATAATCGAGCTGCAGCTGAGTTGTGGAAACGTCTGAAATTTTCATTCCATCAATATACGTCCCGTTCTGATCGATAACAAGCATTTTTAACAGTCCGTACTGATTCCATCCGGAAAACCACCAGTTGGGTGTAAACAGCCCGTGCCTGTCCCCAAAGTCTCCCGGAGATGTCCACACTCCAACCGGCGTGTCATTTAATAAAAAGGTAATATCAGAGGGCCAGTCGTTGTTAAAGCCCGGTGCCTCACTGGAAATCTCCATAGTAAACGTAAGCTCGTCTATCTTTTGTCCTGCCGGAAGGATATTCGGGACCAGATATTCCACATAGCCTTTCGAAAGCCATAAAATTCCAGCTTCCGCGCGATCCGGATGGGCAAAATAGCGGGGATCGTCCACTTCACCGATCATCTTTTTCGTCGTGGAAATGCCGCAGGTGGGAAATACCTGATAGTCCGAATACTGCCCCACCGGGATTTCTGCCCGGAAAATACTGCCTTCGTCTGTCTCCTCCTGCGTCCCGATCTCCACCAGGATTCGGGTTTCCAAAACGCTGCACACCTTCTGGTTTCCATGTCCGACACTGTCCTGGGTCACACGGATCAGCCCGGCCTCCTCCAGCTTTCGGATATGGCTGGTCAGCGCGCCGTTAGTGATCTGCAGCCTGGCTGCGATCTCATTCATATTCATTTCTTTTTCTTTTAACAGCAGTAAAATGATGTTCACCCGGATATCCGAGCCAAGCACCTTGAACAGCTCCACGCCCTCTTCCAAATTTCTGATATGCAGCATCCGATTTTCCCCTTTTTCCTGGTTTATCCAGCTACGATGTCCTACTTTTCCTGACTGCGATACCCGGCTTCTTCCGTCTACGCTCCTGTCACGGTCGATCCATGCTGCCACAACGTCAGCCATCCGCAGGGTCTACTTTTCCCAGTGGCGATACGGACAGCGATTCTTTTTCACCGCAGCCCGCAGCTCCACATAACAGCCGCATGCCAGACAGGTACCGGCTTCCAGATAGTCGCACGCCTTACATAGTTCCAGCCGTTTTTCATACACCTGCTGCGCCGTTTTTACATCCGGATCGAGCTGCACGATATAGCGGTGCAGCTGTTTCATATAAGCTTCTTCGTCAAGCTCCCGCAGCAGGCATTTCAAGCAAGGCTTCTTCTGTGTGTCCATTTTCAGGAAATCCGCAGGCAGATAACGCTGCACGCAGGAATTTCCAGACTCAGGGTACCGTCCTTTTCCGCCACACCCTCAAAGGATTCTTCCTTCACAGCATCCGGCTCCTCGAACGTGTTATGCGCATTCATTGCGCCGGTCAGGATCTTTGCAGAAACAGTACGGTTCTTCTTTTCCGTCAGCGCGATTTCCACAGGATAGCTCTGCTCTGCGGACAGATTCGCCAACGTAACCGTGATCGTGCCATCTTTCTGCACGGATACGGATTCCTGCAGCGCCGGAATGGAAAATTCGCCGTTTTGGATCGTGTCGACGCCGGTTAAGTCGCTGCGCAAAAGCTCTGCATCCTGATGATATTTATACATATGGAAAATATGATAAGTAGGCGTCAGAATCATCTTTTCGCCTTCTGTCAAAATCACGGACTGCAGCACATTGATAAGCTGCGCAATGCACGCCATCTTCACGCGGTCACAATGCTTGTTGAAAATATTGAGCGTCACGGCAGCTACAAGCGCATCCCGCATCGTGTTCTGCTGATACAAAAATCCAGGATTGGTTCCCGGCTCTACTTCGTGCCAGTTGCCCCATTCGTCCACTATCAGACCGATTTTTTTCTCCGGATCGTACTGATCCAGAATCGCGCCGTGCTTTTTGATCAGATCATCCATGTGAAGCGCCTTGCCAAGTGCCTGATACCAGCCGTCAGTTGTAAACTCCGTTGCAGAACCCTTGTTCATCCAGCTTTCCCCGGGAACCGTATAATAATGCATGGACAGACCGTCCATAAATCCATGAGCATCCTCGGGCGCAGGACTTGCAAAGCAGGTTTCCAACACCTTCTTCGTCCAGTTGTCATCCCCTGCGTTCGGGCCGCCACAGATTTTCTGAATCGGGGCGCTGTCCTGATAATGGCGCACATAGGTCTGATATCTACGGTACAGGTTTCCATAATATTCCGGTGTCATGTTTCCGCCGCAACCCCAATTTTCGTTGCCGACGCCAAAATAGTCCACCTTCCACGCCTTCTCGTGTCCGTTTTTCTTCCGCAGATCTGCCATTGGAGAAACGCCTTCAAAGGTCATATATTCTACCCATTCGGACATTTCCTGTACGGTTCCGCTTCCGACGTTGCCGTTGACATAGGTTTTGCAGCCCAGCTGGCGGCACAGCTCAAAAAATTCGTGCGTACCGAAGCTGTTGTCCTCGACAACGCCGCCCCAGTGCGTGTTAATCATCTTTTTGCGGTTTTCTTTCGGCCCGATACCGTCTTTCCAGTGATACTCGTCCGCAAAGCATCCGCCCGGCCAGCGCAGCACCGGAATCTGCATCTCTTTCAGCGCTTCCACAACATCCGTCCGCATGCCGTTGACATTGGGAATCCCGGAATCCTCCTTTACATACAGCCCCTCGTAAATACATCTGCCAAGATGTTCGGAAAAATGTCCATAAATTTCCGGATTGATGTGTCCTTCTGTTTTGTTCTCGTTGATAACAAGCTTTGCCATGTTGTTCCTCCTGTTCTAGTGTTTCTCCTGTCCATAATAGGCGTTTGCGCCGTGTTTTCTGTAATAATGCTTATCCTGAAGCTCCTGTGGTGCCGGCTTTACCTGCGGATTGATCGATTCTGTCCGGTATGCCATTTTTGCAACCTCTTCCAGCACGACCGCATTGTGTACCGCTTCTCTGGCATCCTTTCCCCAGGTAAAGGGGCCGTGGTTTTTGCACAGAACTGCCGGAACTGCCATCGGATCTTTTCCCATCCGGACAAATTCCCCCACGATCAGCCTGCCGGTATTCTGCTCATAGGCTTCTGCAATCTCCTCCGGGGTCAGACAGCGCACACACGGAATTTCCCCATACATGTAATCCGCATGCGTCGTTCCATAGCATGGAATCCCACGTCCTGCCTGGGCCCAGCTGGTGGCATAGGAGGAATGGGTATGTACGATTCCGCCGATCTTCGGAAACGCCCGGTACAGCTCCAGATGCGTTGCCGTATCCGAGGACGGGCGGTAGCTTCCTTCTATTTTATTACCGTCCAGATCCATCACAACCATATCCTCCGGTGTCAGCTGATCATACTCCACACCGCTTGGCTTAATGACAAACAGCCCGCTTTCTCTGTCGATTCCGCTGACGTTGCCCCAGGTAAAGGTCACCAGACCATACCGGGGCAAATCCATGTTCGCTTCATATACTGCTTTTTTGAGTTCTTCCAGCATCGTTTTCTCCCTGTTTTCTGCCGCTATTTTGCGGCATCTGCAATTTGCAGCATTGCACCTGCATCTTTTCAGAACGCCTGTACCGCAGCTTTTTCCGCTGCAAGGCATGCCTGATACTGCTTCGTATACGTCTCAAAGCCTGCGACATCCGCCGGATCCGGCTCCATGGTCTCTGACTTTCTCTCAGCAAATACCCGGCTGTCCAGATAGTCCCCAAGGCTCTGTCCGTCTTTTTTGAAAAGCATGTACGCCGCCAGAAGCGCCATGCCCCAGGCGCCGCCCTCTCCCGCCGTCTCCATCACGGAAATCGGCGCATTCATGGCTGCCGCCAGAATACTCTGTCCGACGCCCTTTGTTTTAAACAGTCCGCCGTGTCCGGTGATGGAATCGATTTTCACGTCCTCTTTTTTTAATAAAATGTCCAGACCGATCTTTAACGTCGCCAGTGACGCATATAAATGCGACCGCATAAAGTTCGCAAGTCCCAAATGACTGTCCGGTCTGCGCAAAAACATCGGACGGCCCTCTTCCAGACCGGTCACTGGTTCCCCGGAATAATAATTGCAGGCGATCATGCCGCCGCAATCCCTATCGCCCGCCATCGCCTTTTGATATAGTGTGGCAAAAAGTGTATTTTTATCTGCTTTAATGCCAAAACATTCTGCAAACTCCGCAAACAGCCCGACCCATGCGTTCAGATCTGACGTGCAGTTGTTACAATGCACCATCGCAACGGGATCACCCGCAGGCGTTGTCACCATATCAATTTCCCGGTGCATGGCAGAAAGAGGCTTTTCCAGAACAATCATCGCAAACACGCTCGTCCCTGCGGACACATTTCCGGTGCGCTTTTCCACGCTCTTTGTCGCGGTCATTCCGGTTCCGGCGTCTCCCTCCGGCGGACACAGGGGAACCCCCGGCTGCAGACACCCGGAACGATCCAGAAGTCTTGCGCCCTCTTTCGTCAGTGTGCCTGCCATTTCTCCGGCACGCAGCACCTTCGGTAATATTTCCCGCAGCTTCCAGGGAAATCCTTTGTCCGCCACGAGCGCATCAAATTTCTGCATCATTTCTGCATCATAATCGCCGGCTGCAGAGTCGATGGGGAACATCCCGGATGCCTCTCCGATTCCGACAACGCGCTGTCCGGTCAGCTTCCAGTGGATGTAACCGGCGAGGGTGCTTAAATAGTCGATTTTTCCCACATGCTCCTCGCCCTTTAAAATCGCCTGATACAGATGTGCGATACTCCACCGCTGCGGAATGTTGAAGGCAAAGCATTCCGACAGCACAGCAGCCGCTTCCTCCGTCATCGTGTTGCGCCATGTCCTAAACGGCACTAACAGCTTTTCCTCCCGGTCAAATGCCATATATCCGTGCATCATTCCGGAAAATCCGATGGCTCCCAGGCGGGTCAGCTGGATCTGATAGGTGTTTTTCACATCTTCCGCAAGTTTGTCGTAGCTGTCCTGCAGCCCTTCCCAAATCTCCTCCAGACGGTAGGTCCAGACACCGTTTTCCAGACGATTCTCCCATTCATGGTCGCCCGCTGCAATGGGATTATGGTTTTCGTCAATCAGCACCGCCTTGATCCGGGTCGAACCGAATTCGATACCCAGCACTCCGCGCCCCTCCTGAATACAGGAAATGATTTCTTCTCGTTTCGTCACATCCGCATCCGTTACTGAAAACTTATAAAAAGTTATAAACTTCTATGTTTCATTCCTACTTCAACGAGTATGCTTTTGACGATATAAATATCTATCTACTCACAAGTTCTTGTACTCTCCATAGGCGTAAATTCCGGACTAACGTATCCGTACATATTTGCATTAACGTTTCAGTCTTAGCTTGCAAATTGTTCTCCATAAGCCTTGAGATTTATAGATGCCTGGAAATCTCTGTCAATCCTATTCCCACACTCACATCTATAAACTCTGTCAGATAATTTCAAATCTTTTTTGATGTTTCCACAACAGCTGCAAAGCTTTGAGGATGGATAAAACCGATCCGCCACAATAAGCTGGATCCCTTTATCACTGCATTTGTTTTCAAGCTGTTTTCTAAACCCAAAAAATCCCTGTTCCTGAACTGCTTTGGATAAATGTCTATTTTTCATCATTCCTCTGACATTCAAATCTTCAATACATATAAATCTTGGCTTTCGATTTACGATCTCCGATATGGTCTGATTCAAATAGTTTTTACGGATGTTTGTTAATCTGTGATTTCGTTTTAATAAAAGTTTTTCCTTTTTGATTACATTATTTGTTTTACAGTAACTTTCTCCTTTCTTATTTTTCTCGTAAGAACGAGAGATACTACGCTGTAATCTGCGTTTTTGTTTTTCTAATTTCTTTACTTTCTGACTCTTATTGATGTTCTTATACTTAACAGCATCAGAGCAGACAGCTAAGTCTTTGATTCCTAAGTCTATGCCGACTCCATCCTCATTCAGCGTTTCCCTGCAATCAGGAAATTCCACACATACACTGATCCACCAGTTCACCCCATCAAAGGATATTCTCGGATTCCTATATTTAGCATCTGTCGGAATACGTCCATGTTCTGCAAGTCTTACCCAATTCCTTTTTTGCTTATTTGCCTTCCTGCTGGAAGAAAAGCCTTCAAATTTAACGTGGGTATTACTGAATTGTATCTTAACGTTGTCCTGATAGAACTTCGGCATGGATCTCTTTCTGGACTTGAATCTTGGGAATTTTTGCAAACCCTTGAAAAAGTTCTGATACGCAGTACAGGCATCTTTAATTGCCTGCTTGGTTACATTGTTAGAAATATTCAATAACCATGCGTATTCCTCAGAATGTCTAAGCCTTGTAAATTCTTTTCTGAGTTCTGAATCCGAAATGAATTTGCCGCCTTTTTCATAAGTTTCTTTTTCCCTGGCCAAAGCCCAGTTATAAGCAAATCTTGAAGCACCTGCGTACTGAAACAGCTTAGTTTGTTGTACATTATTTGGGATCAACATTACTTTTATGGCTTTTACCATCGGTCTCCTCCTGCATCAATTCTCGGATAAATTTCTTCGCTTTGTTCGCTCGTTTTCCTTGTAATTTGCAGCTGAATACTGTGATTATTTGAACCAGATCTTCAACAAATTCCTTCCGTTCAGATTTTTCAGTATTATCCATCTGTCATTCTAAATTTGTTTATGGCTGGAAACGCGACAATATCCAATTGTAATGCGGTTTTTAGGTTTTACATTTATTACCTGGTTGAGTTGCTCATCAGAATAATATTTACTCAAAGTATCAACTTCTTTCAATAATATTCTGCTCTAATATCTCAGAAAACTCAACATCTACTTATATGATTTTATAATTTATATTTAACTGTTGATAACCTCCTTATTCCGGGAATTTCTATTCCGATTTTCTGCCATTTTTGTATGTTTTCGATAATTTTATAGTAAAAGATCGCAATTTAATTGTCAATCTGTTCTTTAGGATTTTATAGAATATTTTATTTTTTTATGAACCACAACCTTTTCATTTTCAACTGCGCCTTTTTCCTGTTCCAGCTGCCTCGTTTTGCGTACAACCGGAAAAACACCGATCCTTCCAGTGATGAATAAAAAACAATAAAAAACAAAAAAAGCGGCCGCACATTACCGCACAGCCGCCTTTCATTTCTCTTCTTTTCGTATTTCCTGTCCGTCAGATCGTCACGATAACGCCGCCGTCATTGGCATACATGCTGCTGACGCCCGCAGTATCCATAATCACAACATCCTTTACAGAAACCTTGGAGGTCACCATCCGCTTCACGCTTTCTGCACGCTCCGGGCAATTACAATGGGTGATCATCAGGGTCTTTTCCTCCGGTCTTGCCACATTGCGCACCACTGCGTCTGCCATCTTCTGCAGACCCTTACGGATGCCGATTCCCTGCCCGATCTGCTCGATCCTGCCGTCCATCGTGCCTGCCATAACGGGCTTGATGCTCAGAGTAGATGCAACCAGTGCCTTGATACCGCTGAGTCTGCCGTTTTTACGCAGAGTTTCCAGATTATCCAGGACAAAATACGTATTCATCTCACTGCGGAACGCTTCCAGACGGCTTACCACCTCTTCAAAGGGAAGTCCCTGTTCCTCCAGGGAAGCTGCCAGCAGCGCAAGCTGTGTCTCTCCGCAGGAAGCCGAACAGGAATCCATGACGTAAATCTGTTTGGACTCGTCCTCTTCCAGATACATCTGCCTTCCGACCATGGCACTGTTATAGCTTCCGCTCAAATTGCCGGACAGCGTTACCACATAAATATGCTCTGCCTCCGATTCAAACGCCTGCCGATAGCTCTCCGGCGACGGACAGGAGGAACGCGGGCACTGGGGACATGAGGCAACCTGCTCCAGAAATTCCTTCTGATTAAAATGCTCATCGTCCATAATCCGGTAATCGCCGACCTCCAGACCAAGCGGTACGATTTCAAAATGCGGATCCTTCTTATATTTCTCCGGCAGCTCACAACAGCTGTCCACAACGATTTTATAACTCATGTTTTCCTCCATACCGCAGGCGCTTTGCGCCTGCCGCACCACGGCTTCTCGTATATTCTCAAAACCAATCCATGTAGTTTTCATTACTACATATGATAACACGTTCTGACTGTTCCTGTAAAGGGTATTTCCAAAAAACCCCATCTCTGATATACTGATACCACAGTTCACTCGTGGATTTTTGAAGGAAGATTTCGTGCTCGCACGAAAATCTGACTGAAAAAAGCTACGAAGGGAGCGCCGCTTCATGAGCAAAAGGAGCTGCGCAGCAGCGGGAAGCGTCGCAGACGCGTTTTTGCGAATGGCGCGGGTGAACTGTTTCACAACCAACCGGCACGCATATCACAAAAACCGCGCAGCAGCGGGAAGCGTCGCAGACGCGTTTTTGCGAATGGCTTTTCATGGAAGGAGATTTATATGACCGCTTTTCAGATTCTTGAAATGAAGCATTTTATGGCGAAGCTTTTGACAGAGGATTGCTTTGATTCCTTTCTGCTGGAGAAGGCTTCGGTTTCCTGCGCCGTTTCCTATGAAATCGACGGGCGCGTCAATCCCGAATTTTATCAGGACGATGAAACGCCGGACGCCGGCTACCTGTTTCTGCCCTGGAAATCCATCCGTCCGGTTCTGTTTCAGATGATCCGCGGCAAACACACGCCGCTTTCCTTCAAATTCGTCCTGCATCTCATGCCCCAGTATGTCCCCGGCGTCATGAAGGGCGCAGATCCGTCTTTAAAACCGGAACAGGTTCAGGCGCTGGTCCTGACCATAAAATATGACGGCTCCGCCATCCGCCTGACGACCGGAACCGCCTTTTCTTCCTTTGTCCCCGATAAAACACTGGACGCGCAGTGGGACAAAACCATGCGCCAGTTTCTTTCCCGCAAGGAAATCGCCTGCAGGGAATAATCCTTCTACTTTTTCATTTTAGGTTTAAAAACAAGGCTCGCCAGATATCCGAAAATCAGCGCCGCCGCAGTTCCGGCAGCCCCTGCCTGAAAGCCTCCCGTAAACAATCCGAGAAATCCGTCTTGTTCCACCGCTTCTTTTACGCCCTTCATCAACGTATGCCCAAAGCCAAGCAGCGGCACGCTCGCCCCTGCCCCGGCAAAATCGACAAAGGGCTGATACCAGCCAAATGCGCTCAGCACTGCGCCCGAGCAGACCAAAAGCACCATAATCCGCCCCGGCATCAGCTTCGTCTTTTCCATCAAAATCTGCACCAGCGCGCAAATCAGACCACCTACCCAGAATGCATTCAAATAGTCCATCGCCCACACGCCCCTTTCTTTTTCCCGGCAGTTTCTTTCCAAAGAGCACCGCCGTTTTGGTCAGGATGCGCAGCGGGTTCCTGTTTTATACACTCTGAATAATGTCTTGCACGCTTTTTAGACCGTCACTCTGCGTCCACCGTCACCAAAACATCCCCGTACAGCACACCGTCATAATAATCCAGCAGCAGCTTCACCACACCGTCATACGCTTTCATGCCCTCTTCCACTCCGTTTAATTTCAGAGAAGCCGTTGTCGCCGCGTTGGAAACCTTTTTCGCTGTTTTGGTACTGACAACCGCCTTTTTCTCGACAGTCTGCCATGCTTCCCGGGTCAAAAACATGTTATCCGCATAAACCTGTGCAGAAATCTGCGGATGCTTCGCGTATTCTTTCCGGCTCTTTTGGATGCTCGCACGAAATTCTTTTTCCACATAATTGAGCACGCCCATATAGCCGCTGTAGCGAAAAAACGCATCGTCTGAGTTGATACAGGCAAGATATCCGATCAGATTCGCCTCATCCTCCTGCATAAAGCCCTTTAAATGTGCAAATTCATGACAGATCACTGAGGGCTTATTTACAATATACATCCTTCCGTTGTAGTTTGCTTCCATAGAAAATGGGAAATAATATCCCATCATATAGGTCTGACTGAGCAGCTCCGAAAAATAAATCTCCTTCGGCTGCGGATAATAGCCCTGCAGGCGTCCATAATCTGTGCCGACCTGCTGCATCGCCTCTACAGCCGCCTGATTCATGTCTCCCTTATAAATCAGATAGCCGTCTGCATCCCGCTCCATCTGCTCTGCAAGCTCGTTGGCATTGACCACAATATAATCCCGCAGCACAGCAAGCTCTGCCTTGGAATAGTTCTCACTGCGCACCTGCTCCATATACCGATCCTCAAACGCCGAAGAATGATACAGCAAAAAACAATTACAGGTCATAACCCAGACGAGTGCCAGAAAAATCCAGGAAAATGTGCAGGAAAAGCTGTGAAACAATTTTTTGCTCCACGCTTTTTTTACAGTCAAACGCAAAAATCCTACAGCTGCAAACGCTGTCAGGAACAAAATTCCCAGCACGATCATGCCCTCTCCGACGCTGAATGGAAAGACCGACATCACCCGCGTGGAAATGCTGCTCCATACCGGAAAAACCGATTCCGCATAAAAATCGCAGAAGCTGCTGCTTTTCCACGCCAGCACATTTAACGCCAACGCTGTCAGAAACAAAATGCCCCATACCTTTTTTTTCAACTGATCATCCCCTAATCGTCAACCTGTCCTTGTACCTTCCTACTATCTAGTATATCCGGTTGCCGCCGATAAGAAGCTGAACGATTTGTAAACGATTATGAACATTTTGTAACAAAAAAAGAACCGGTTGTTCACCGATTCTTCTCTCTTTTTTACAGTACTTTTTTATCGTTCCATTTTTTATTTGTGCTATTTGTTGTTTTCTCTCTGCATCATGAAGTTCGGATACAGCAAATGTTCTACTTCCGCAAAAATCTGATACATTCCATCCGCATGGTCTGCCAGCCTGCGAAGTGCCTCCAGCGCCGGATTATTCCGTCCTGCCAGATCATCCAGCGAACATTCCAGTGCATTTGCAATCTTCAAAATACTGATAAAGGATGGCCTGCCGATTTTTCCTGCCATCAGATGCTTTACGGTTTCATAAGGAAGATCCGCTTTATCCGCCAGTGTCTTCATCGACCAGTTCCGGCGGATCATCTGATACCCGATATTTTCAATCAGCTGATCCGTGACCTGTGAATAATACCCATTCTCCTCTATTGTATGCTTCTGTTCCATAAAAAATCCCCCCCGGCTGTCAGCCTAAATTAGCAAAGCCCGAAACGAGCTGCTACAATAGAATGCACGCTCTGCGAGCATTCTATTGTCATGAATACTAGAATGCACGCTCTGTGAGCATTTTATTGTCATGAATAAAACAAGAAAAAGCCAGAAAAGATATAGTCTTCTCTGACTTCCTCACAACAACAGGGGCAGTAGGAATCGAACCCACATCGACGGTTTTGGAGACCGCTGTTCTACCTTTGAACTATGCCCCTATCGAACTGACAAGTGATATTATAGCACGATACTTTCTAATTTTGCAAGCCCTTTTTTTACTTTTTTATACAAATCTGAATCGTGATGTTCGTGTCGTATTGTGAGAGATTGACGCAAATATTCGTGTTGATTAGTGTAAAAAATCATGGAGATTTCATTGATTCTTGCGCGAATATCTGCTATACTATAGTCAGTACCTTTGAGGAGGACTGTTTATGTATAGAAAAATTATGGGCTTCCTGGAAGCGTGGAAAGAAAGTAAACACCGCAAACCCCTTATTTTACAGGGCGCACGACAGGTCGGAAAGACTTATTCCATTCTGGAGTTTGGGCGCACCCATTACGAAAATGTGGCATACTTTAACTTTGAAACCAATCCGAAGCTGAACGAAACCTTTGAGGAAAACATCAGCCCCGATTATCTGATACCGATTTTATCCCATATTGCAGGTCAGACCATCGTAAAAGAAAAGACGCTGATGGTATTCGATGAGGTACAGCTCTGCGAAAGGGCTTTGACTTCGCTCAAATACTTTTGCGAGAACGCTCCGGATTATCACATCATCGTGGCAGGCAGTTTGCTCGGCGTTGCGGTCAACAGAGCGAAATTCTCTTTTCCCGTAGGAAAGGTCGATATGAAAACGCTTTATCCTATGGATATGGAAGAATTTATGTTGGCGCTCGGTGAGGACGATTTGGTAAAGCAGATTAAAAAGTGCTTCCAAACCGATACACCGCTGCCGTCTGCCTTGCACGATGCCGCAATGCAGCTCTACCGTCAGTATCTTGTAGTCGGCGGAATGCCAGAGTGCGTGATGCAGTTTGCCGGAACGAAGGATTATATCCTTGTTCGCCATACACAGGACACGATACTTGCAAGCTATCTCAACGATATGAGCAAGTATAACACCTTGAATGAAATCAAGAAAACCAGACTTGCCTACGACAATATAACCGTTCAGCTTTCAAAAAAGAATACCCGTTTCCAATATAAGCTGATTAAGAAAGGCGGACGGGCTTCCGAATTTGAAAATGCGATTGAATGGCTTTGCCTGTCCGGTATCGTGTCACAGGTCTACAAAGTCGAGCAAATCAAAAAGCCGCTTGAAAACTACCGTGATATTGATGCATTCAAGATTTATGTATCCGACTTAGGATTGCTTTGCGCCAAGAAAGACCTGGCCGCCAATGACATTCTCTATATGGTCGAGGAAATCAACGATTTCAAGGGCGGTATGACGGAGAACTATGTCAATGTGCAGCTCTCCATTAACGGCTACCACACCTACTATTGGGAGTCCGAGCGTGGGGCTGAAATTGATTTTATCATTCAGCGTGACGGTCAGCTCATTCCCATTGAGGTCAAGTCCGCCGACAACACCAAAGCCAAGAGCTTAAAGGTCTATATGGACACCTACAAGCCTGCTTATGCAATCAAGCTCTCCGCCAAAAACTTCGGCTTTGAGGACAATAAAAAAATCATTCCTCTCTATGCCGCTTTTTGTATCTGAAATCAATTTTGCAGCTGTAACGCTCACAGAAAATGTGGGCGTTATTTTTTGCTCCGAAAACAGAATAAGAAGGATAACCTTTCCTACAGGCAAAACATCGCATCCCTACGCCCCTGCGCGCCGTTTTCTCCGTTCTCTGCGCTTTTCCATCGAAAGGGGTGCAAATATCGTTTTTCTCCCAATAAATCCGATGATCCTTGTCATATAAATTCCGGTGATGCTTCCTGCCGTATCGATCGCCACGTCCCGAAGCGCCGGCGAGCGTCCTGCCACAAACATCTGATGGTACTCATCCAGACCGGCAAACCCGGCACAGAACAGTCCGGCAGCGAGCACGAGCCAAAAGCCCCGCAGCCGATAAACATACAAGGGCAGGGAAAGTGTCAGCCCCAGCAAAAGATATTCGCTAAAATGTGCCATCTTCCTTACGAGAAAATGGATCTCATCTGCATACACTCCCACCTGCGCGGTATCCAGATTGCCGGAGGTCAGCTTTCCCAGCAGGAGCACCACCTTTTCACTGACCAGCATACTCAGCTGTCCGGATTCGTCCGCCGTCTGGGCGGAAAAGGAAAAGATCATATACATCACGCACAGCGCCGGTACAAAGGATAAGGGCTTTAATAAAAAACGAAACATCTTCTTTATGGTCAACCAGAAATATTTCATGTTCACTCCATTCTGCAGATCACAGACAGCTTATCGTATCCTTTAGGGAGCCTTTGCTCCGAGCTTACCGTCTGTCCATTTTGTGCCTGCCTTTTGTCCGTTTAATATAGTCTATATTTCCATTTCTTGCAAGAAAGAAACCCTTAATTTTTTATGAACAGCTCAAACGGTAGGAGTGAACTGTAACAGAAAAACCTAATTTGTGAAGTTTTTTCAAATTAAGTGTTGACTTCTGTCCGATTATGCTGTATCATATCATTTGTCCGGTTGAGAAATACGGCACATCGGGGTGTGGCTCAGGTGGTAGAGCGCTTCGTTAGGGACGAAGAGGCCGCAAGTTCAAGTCTTGTCACTCCGATTAAAAGAACCTTGAGAGATCAAGGTTCTTTTTTTCATGCCAATAGAATGTTCGCATGGCGTGCCATTCTATTATTCATGGCAATAGAATGCTCACATTGGGTGCATTCTATTGTATTTCCCTGAAATCCTCAAAACATTCTGATTCAAAAAGCATCCGCAGAAATCAGCGACCCTGACAGCCTGTCGCCGCTGATTTCTGCGGATGCTTCTTTTTTCCATCTCTCTGCCTGTTCATCCAACCAGGCTGCACCGGACCGTCACACGCTTTCTTCCTCCATAGGTACAGGTAAACAGCGTCAGATCCCAGTCACCGGACAGCATCTCGTCTACTGCATAGGGATTTAAGGTTTCTACCTTTTCTACCTCATATTCGTATACGTCGCCCGAAACCGCTGTAAACTTCACCGTTGCACCCTCCGGCAAAAGCCCGATATTGCCAAAATGCCGTTTATAATTATGGGCGGCAATAATCAGGGAATTTTCCTCTGCACTTCCGGTGTAGCGGCAGGGTGCTTTTTTCAAGGACGGATAGCTCCAGGGATCCGCCACCGGCAGCGTAAGCTGCAGGGACGGAATTTCCAGCTCGCCGATCCAGCAAAGCCCGTCTGCCTCCACAAAAGTCATCCCGCTGTTCTCATCCACAGGAAGCGCCTCCGACTCCTGCTCCACAGCAGTCAGCTCTTCTTCATAGGCCTCTAAGGACGCCTCCACCGCAGCTTCGGCACGGCTGCTATCCCAGATATTATACGCGGAGATCCCCACTGCTCCTGCTGCCAGAAGGATCCCAAGCCCCATCAGAGCCCTGGAACAGTCTTTTTTTTTTCGACCGATCCACCATCCGAGAAACAGCAATACTGCTCCTACTGTGGAAAGTGCCAGGATCGGCCAGCGCAGCTGTCCTGTCTGGGGCAGCTTCTCCGGTGCTTTCTGCTCCGGAGTGATTCCCGGTGTAACGATGGTCTCTGTCTTTTTCGGCGGCTTTTTTACCTCCGGCGTAGGGGGCTCCTCGGATTCTTCCGGCGGATACACCGGATCCGGGATCCTTTCGGCCTTCGGATTCACCGACATGTCATATAACAACTGATCATTCACATTCGTCGGGATTGAAATCAGAGACGGATCGGTTCTGTATTTCTGCATCTGACCCGGAACCAGCAGATACAGACCGGTCTGCAGCCCTGTCCAGCTGAGCTTTCCGTTTGCATCTGTTCTTTTCGTATCCCCGGAAATGTGATTTGCTCTCTGATACTCCAAAAGCGCTGTCGAAGCATCCTTAGACTGCTGTGCCGTCAGGTTTTTCAGCTGCACGTTACTGCCCTCAAAGCCGCCTGTCAGCTCCAGCACCGTATATCCTCCCCGATCCACCATTGCTGCAACCTGATACAGTGTAAACTCTGCATTTGCAACGGGTTCGTCCTGCATGGTGTCAAAGAGAATTTCGATGGAGCCCTTTTTGTCCGTATCCACGTCCTGCATAAAATTGGACGAGCTGCTCTGACTCTGCTGTGCACAGACGTCCTGCTTCCAGCCGCTGCAAAGGGACAATACCATGGCCAGTGCAAGCAGCCAGCCCTTTACCCCTTGTCTGATCCGGATTTTTCTTCCTTTCATTTTCTTCCTCACTTTCTGCTGCAGCTGCAGCATCTCCAATCTATTGCACCCGCTCCCCATGGATCAAAAGACGATGGGAATTGACTCCATAAGGCGTACAGGTAACCAGTGTGACCTGATCCTTGTCGGACTCTACTGTCAAATCGTTTAACTCCTCCGGAAGCACCACCTCTGTCTGAGTCACCTCATAAACCAGCACACGATCCAGCACCGTGATCTGAAAGGTATCTCCTGCCTCCAGCTGATCCAGATCGGTAAAAAGCTTTGCCGAGGGAAGCCCCCGATGACCAAAGAGAACCGCATGGGTCGTTTCTCCGCCAACCGGCAGGGAGGTTCCCTCCAGATGACCGACTCCGTCTTCCAGCGCCTCCTCCGATACTCCGTGATAAATGGGAAGCTTCAGCTTTATTTTTTCGATTTCCAGATATCCCATCACACCGCTGTCCTCTGCCAAAAGCAGCTCCTCATAGGATTTTCCGTCAATCAAAAGTGCTTCCTTTTCTGCCTCTCCCAGCATATCGAAACTGATGCCAAGCTCTGCCAGTTTCTGATTATACCGGTCGGCTTCTTCCAGCAGGGCAGCCCGCTTTTTTTGCTCCAGCTGCGCCTGTGCTTCCTGATAGGCTGCAATCTGCCTGCGCTGTTTTGCCTGTTCCATCCAGTTGCTGACGGAGGGATATAACAGGACACCCAGCCCTACCAGACCAAGAAGGATGGCAAGGACTGTCAAAATTTTTCGTTTCATGCACTTCTCCCTTCCGCTTTACCAAAAACAAAAGATCAGGCTTCCCACCAGACGCTTTGCCGGCGACAGCTCCTTTGATACAGCTTCTGCAAGCGTTTCATAGCAATCCAGTACAAACTGACACTCTTTTTTTGTCAGCCCCTGATCACTATAGCATGCCTTCAGTACGATATTTGCCAGCTTCTGCGCTGTCTTCTCCGAAAATACCGGATACTTCTTTCCAAGCTGCTTTGCAAAGCGCTCCTCCTGACAGCTGCATACACTTTTTTTGTTGAATTTCTGCAGAGCGGCAAAGCTTCGATAAATCCTTTGGATCTGCTCTCCCGGAGCTTCTCCTTTTCTGCCTCTTCTCCGTCGTTTACAGAGGATATGCCTCCGGATGACTGCCAGAATCCCACAGACAGTGATCAGAAGGGTCATCGCCGCCAGTGCTTTTTTCACCACCCGGAATATTCTGCTGCCGATCCCGGGAGTCTCCGCTTCCGGAGTGTCTTCCTGATCAAAGGCTTCCCCAGGGGTGTCCGGGCTGTCTGCTTCCTTCTGACCTGAGGCTCCGTCACTTTCTGTTACCAGGGCGGCAAAGCCCGGTGTCGCCTCCACTACGGTCCATCCGATGCCTTCCCGGTAGACCTCTGCCCAGGCATGGGCGTTATCATCCTCCAAAACAGCCTGATAGCTGCCGTCCGCCTGTCCTTTAAAGAGACTTGCCGGTGCCGCATAGCCCACCACATACCGTGCCGGCATCCCGCAGGCACGCAGCAGCATAGTGGCCGCCGCTGCAAAATGAACGGAATTTCCTTTTTTGGATTCCTTTAAAAACCATTCTACAAAGTCCTTCCCCTCGGGCACAGCCTCCGGTTCCCGGACAAATTCATAATTTCCTGCCAGCTCGGAAACCACTGCGGTTTTGATCTTTTCCCAGTTTTTTTCTGCTTCTTTTGGATCTGCACTTTCCTTTGTTTCCAGATCCAGATCAAATTTCTCCTGCAAAAAGCTGAGATTTTCCGGCAGGCTGCTGCAATGTGCCTGAACATAGGCGGCATAGGCGCTTTCCGCCTGATCCAGAGTGCTTTCCTGCTGCTTTGTTTCGTTCCAGTCCTCTAAGGTTTCCTCCAGCTGCTTTCTGGGATAACAGGAAAAAATATCCTGCTGAACGCTCTGACCTGCCAGCGCGCCGTCACCTCCCAGCACCTGATAATAATCATTGAAAAAGGCTCCATAGGGAACATAGGTATAATTCGGATTTGCCGCCAGATTTTCCACCTGCAGGGTCACAGCAGAGGAGGCTGCATTTGCCGAAAGCTCCGGCTTTGCATCGTCTCCCTCTCCGGTAAACACCACATTTTCCGCATAATAGGTTCGCAGAAAGGGCAGATTTTCCACCCCAAGGGATACATTTCCATCCAGCTTCCACAAGGATGCTGCCTGCACAAAGCTCTCCCCGTCTGCCTCCTCAAAGGCTGTCCCAGTGTAATCCGTGCCGATAAAGCCCTTTAAATACACTGTCTCCGAGGGTTTTTCCGAAACCGTAACCTTCAGGGCCTGTACCTTTCCAAAATAAAAACCATCCTGATCTGTCAGTGTGCCATCCGATACCCCTCCGCCGACTCCCTCAACGGAAAGCTTCAGCCTCCCTCCGGAAACCGCCGGAAGTAGCTGCCAGACTGCCTGCAGCACACCGTTTTGTGTCTTCATCCCTGCCTCCTGTGCCTGGAGCAGGGTATTGGTCAGGGGCCGCACCAGCACAAACGCCAACAGCGACAGCACTACAGCCTGCAAAAGCAGCCAGACATTGACACTGCTTTTCATCTGCTCTGTCATCTGCCTTGCTTGACGGGCACTGTCCTGATCCCTTTGATCCGCCCGACTGACAGCGGCGGCACTGAGCATTCCAAGAGTTCCCAACAGAAGCATAAAAAAGCTGAGAAAGGAGGGTGTCCCTCCGGCAATTCCGATTCCTGCCAGCACCGGAAATTCTCCTGCCAGAACCACTGCCGGATTGGTCCGGTAACAGATCCCGGCAGATAACAGCCCCGCCAGCAAAAACAGGATAAACCCGAAAAATACCGTCACCTGCATCGCAGATGCTGACACCTGATACAGGGCAAGGGTACCGTCATAGGCCTCATTTAACCGGCTGCGTACTCCGTTTACAGCAGACATATACCCGGCGATCACATCCTTTTGCAGCAGAAGCAGGAAAAGGCTTACGCCGATCAGGGTCCCCAAAATTGCAAGGAGCCGATAAACCCCTTCCAGGGACAGTCTGGAAAACCCGATCCAGAACAGCACCGAGACAACCAGAAGCATCCAAAAAACAGGGGCAGAATATGGGATTCCAAAGCCACTGAGAAATGCGCTGCAAAGACCACCGGTGATGCAGAGCAGACAGATCAGCATACCAGCCAGCCGCCACAGCTTTTTGACCGGCATACCGCTGTGTTCTTCTTCCTGCAGCATCCGACAGGTGATCCTGCCTACCGCTTCTTTATCCAGCTGTTCCGGCTCCTGCCCTTTCTTCATTGCCTCTCACCTGCCTGACTGTTCCTTCTGCATCTATTTTCCAAAGCTGCCCGCCGGCTCCCGGCTCTGTTACACTGCAGCCTCTGCCCTTTTCCAAGCTTCCCTCTGCCGGATACTTATTTTTCCCGGCAGCTTGCTTTTGACTCTGCTTTCCCTTCTGCTCCAGCTCTTCCTTTGTGGCGGTAAAACAAAGCCGTTTGAGAAAGACCCACAGCTCCGGGGCTTTGGAAATCTGCATCCTGCACAGCTGCTCCTGCTCCTGCCAGAATACTTCATATTCCTGTTCTGCCGCCAAAAGCCTCCAGCAAAAATCCGCTGTCTGCTCCAGCAGCCGTTCCAATTTATAATGATCCCACTTTTCCTGAGGCGGATGATACAGATCCACCTGCAGCAAAAGCACCTCCCGCTTTGGCAGACTGAATTCCCGCACCAGCATTTCTCCGGTCTTTGCAGTCAGCTTCCAATGCACTCTCTGCAGCGGATCTCCATCCCGATAGGCACGAACCTCGAATACCTCCGAGCCATCGTCCCCGCCTTTTTTTTGGGAATGCTGATCCGAATCCCCGCCGGAGGCAAGCTGTGCCGGCGGGATCCATTCCTCCGCCTGATGTATCAGGGGCACGGACAACACCTGCACTTTTTTATCTGTGACCAAAAGCTTCTTTGACCATAACCGAAACCAGTCCCGCACCGATGCCGACTGAATCCAAAACTCATAGACGCCGGAATACCTCACCGGAATGCAAAATTCCAGCACACCGGTCCGTTTTCCACCTGCCATTCCCATGCTTTCCACGGTGCCTGTGCTGTTATCCAGAAGATCCCGCCAACCGACGGTAACCGCCACACAGGAGGCCGGAAGCAGGGAAGCATTTTTCAGCTTTACCCGAAGGACGATGGGCTCTTGCTTTCCAACCGTCTCTTCTCCAGGCTCCGGCACAATTTCTACTTTCCCAGCCAGGATCTGAACCAGAATCCACATGGAAAGCGCCAGCAGCAGCTCAAAGCCCAGCAAAAACGGGGCAAAGCCCCCGGGAGCAGCTACGCCCCAGACGGCAGTCAGAACGACCGCCCCTATATAAATTGCTTTTTCCTTCAAGGCTTCACCCTTTCTCCGGAGCAGGCGCCGGGGTCTCCTTTAAGATCCGCTCCAGCACAGCTGCTGCACGGACTCTATCCATTCCGGAGCTTGATACAGGCTGTACCCTGTGGGCCGCAACATCCTGAAATTCTGCCGCAACATCCGCCGGAATCACAAAGCTGCGGCCTTTCCGATAGGCTCTCGCCTGAGCCATTTTCAAAAGCGCCAAAGAGCCTCTGGGACTCAGCCCAAGCTCCAGTGCGTCATTGTTTCTGGTGGCCTGAGCCAGACGCACGATATAGTCATATACCTGATCGTGTACAAACACTTCTTCGACTTCTTTTTTCATTTCCATCAGCTCCTGACTGCTGATGACAGGACGTACATCCTCCAGCCCGTTTCCGCCCCGGCGGCTCTTTAAAATATCCATTTCCTCTGCTGCATCGGGATATCCGATTCCAAAGCAAATCAGGAACCGGTCCAGCTGGGATTGGGGCAACAGCTGGGTTCCGGCAGAGCCGACCGGGTTCTGGGTGGCAATGACCAGAAAGGGAGACGGCACCGGTCTTGTCACGCCGTCTACGGTTACACTGCCCTCCTCCATTACCTCCAGAAGCGCCGCCTGGGTCTTGGGAGAGGTACGGTTGATCTCATCCGCCAGAAGAATATTACACATGACTGCGCCGGGACGGTAAAAGAAGCCATCCTTTTCCCTGTTATATACGGTAAAGCCTGTAATATCGGCCGGTAAAACATCCGGCGTAAACTGCACTCTGTTCTGCGCCACGTTCATTGCCTTGGCAAAGGCCAGCGCCAGGGTTGTTTTTCCCACTCCCGGAACATCCTCCACCAGCACATGTCCGCCGGCAAGAATGGCGGTCATGAGCTTTTCCACGCACTCTGTTTTTCCGATAAATGCTTTTTTTACTTCTTCAATTACTTTCTGCGCCTTGTTTTCCTGCATGACTGACTCCTTTTGCCTTTCTTTCGTTTTTCCCGGACATCTCCACGGCTTCTTTGCCGTTTCACGATCAGCAGGAAGATGGATCCCTCCACTCCTGCCACGATCAGCAGGGATACCAGCAGCCACGGCCATACATCCACAATCCGCTTCGTAATGGTCTGGGACTGTACTTCATGCACTGCATTCTGCTCTGTCAGCTCCTCCGGCGGGATGTATTCGGTCCGCTCGCCACGGACCAGCAGCCGGTGGGTGTTGATGGCATAGGGCGTACAGGTAACAAGTGTACAATAATCCTTTCCTTCCACGATCCCGATGTCCTGGGTTTCCTCCGGAAGCACAACCTTGATCTGGTCTACCTTATAAGCAAGCACCTCGTCCAATACATGGAGATAGAACACATCCCCCTCCTCCAGTTTGTCCAGATCCGTGAACAAAACCGCACTGGGCAGTCCACGATGACCGGTCAGCACGGAATGGGTGCTTGTACCGCCGATCGGATAGGAGGACTCCGCCAGATGACCGACGCCCTTCTGCAATACATCTTCGCCGGTTCCGCTGTATATAGGAAGATATACGTCAATTTTCGGAATTTCGATAAAACCAATGCTCTCGCCCACATCCACCAGATCGAGGTAGCTGATTCCATCCTCTCCCTGCATGGCACTGGCTTCCACCGCTGCATTGAGCTGTTCATTATATTTACGGACTGCTTCCTTGGCAGCGTCGATCTGTTCCTGATCCATCTCTGCAACCTGCTCATCATAAGCGGCAATCGCCTGACTTGCATGGGACTGGGCGATCAGGTTGCTGACAAAGGGATACAGCGTCAGACACAGACCTGAAAAAAACAATATCGCGATAAACCATGCTCTTTTTTTATCCATGGCAGTAACCTCCGGATATTTTATAAGGAAAGGCACAGATCAAAGGCCTGCGGCAGCCGCCGCTTTTGCATTTTCTCTGCGCCGTTTTTTCGTGGACATCCAAGGGCACGGGAGAGCGCCCGGATGTCCTTTTCAGGAAGGGAATGGGAAAACACAACACGGAAAAGAAAATCCCAAATTTTTCTTTCCCGATTACCGCAGCCGCAGCCGGTTTCTAAGACCGACGGCGATCACCGCAGTATCGCTCCGTTCAGGGGGAAAGGGGGTTCTGAAGGAGCGATGCACAGGGCGGGACGTGACCCCCGTCCTATGCCGGTATCTGTTCTCGCGCACACGAAACGCGATGCAGACCCGTTGCTGATAAAATTGCAGCTGTACTTCACAACAGCTTCGCAGCATCCATAGAAGAGATAACAAAAGAGTTATCTGTCTGAATTACTCTGCTTTTTTCTTCTTGCCGGTGATCAGCAGGATCACTGCTGCTGCCATCATGGCAATACCAGCGAAGGTGAATACGAAGGTACCGATACCACCGGTGGTGGGAAGGGTGAAGCCTTTGCTGTTCTTGACAACGGTTGTGTATACACCAGCGTCTGTCGTTCCATTCGTTATAGTAGTTGTTGTCGTTGTTTTTCCATCCTTTGTTTCAGTTTTAGTAGTTGATGTTAAGCTATATGACGTCACAATATTAACTTCAACCGGTGCTTTTAACAGATTATAACCATCCTTTGTCTTTGTCTCAACAAGATAATAAGTACCTTTAGCAAGGCCGGATACAAAGATTTTACCATTGTCATCTGTTGTTAAAGCGGCGGATTTGTTTACTTTTTCAAATCTTCCAGTTAATCCTTTTACAGGATTCAGTTCTCCAGAGGTGTCAGTATCTTTCAATTTTCTGTAGAGATCAAAGGTTACTCCCTGCAACTTCGTATTTTCATTAGTTGCATCTACTTTTTCTACAGCAATCTTAAATGTATAAATAATTATCTCATCTGTGATTTCGTCTGTTCCAGGAGTTCCAGTCTCAGTATCCGGGAGAATTTTATTGGAGTATTCCAATTTAATTTTGTTGTCATTACGATCAGCACCACCAGCTCCTACAACTGCACCTTCATCTAATGTCATATTAAAGGCGATGTAGATTTTGCTTCCTGCATAGGTTGCCAGCTCAGTATCATTGGGGTTAAATGCGATTTTCCAGCCGCTACCCGCCGCAGTTCCTGTATAAGTATCCAAAATCGGACTGCTTAAATCTGGATCCGAGTAAATTTTTAATGAACCATCTACATATGTCTGATGTGCAGGTGTATCCGTTAAGGTAAAGGTTTTCAGCTCTGCAATATTCTCTGGAATGTCTACTGTTACTCTGTAAGGAATTGTATCACCAACATTGTAGTCCGAATTATTTTTCCAATCGCCACTCGTTCTGTCTTTTACTTCCTTTTTTACATCAGGTTTGTAGTTTGTAACCGAAATCGGCTCTTGGGTTGTATCCACGTATTTATCGTTTATAAGAATAGAGCCTGCTGTATATTCATTTCCATCTGAATCTGTCCCCTTTTCTTTAGCTACTGTAAATTTATATTCCGTCTTCAGATCTGCAATATAACCTGTATTGTCAGGAACTTTTACCTCTACAAATCTGTAGTCTCCAGGTGCCAAATCTTCAACAGTGATTTTTCCATCTGTTCCTGTTGTTAAAATTCCACTTAATCCAATATCTACACCTTTATTATTTTTAGTAACCTGTGTCCATGTTGTACCATCAGCGCTCTTTACTTCCAGCTTAAACTGAACACCCTCTAATTTCGTTGGAGTTTTTGAGCCAATTTGTCCCTTTTTCTGCAAGGTAACTCCACCGTATGTACTTTTATTTTTCGGATACACATGTACATCATACAGCCAATCATCTTCATCTGCATTTGTCATAGGAATAGACACCAGAAAATCTCCTACTTTTCCTGTAATCTGGGCAGGAGCGTCTGTTTCCTGAACCAAATATAAACCCAAAGATAAGTTATTGAATTTTGCTTCTCCGTTTTCATCAGTAATCTGTACTATAGGGGTGCCGATCGAAGTCATTGTTTTTGCTTGTTCTACCGTCGGAAATGCTTTTGCCTCTGTCCCATAATAATCATTTAATTCTGCAATTTTAGTGATTTTAAATGTTACACCAGCTAACGGCTCCGCGCCTGTCGGAGGAGTTTGATTATCTGCACCAGTTCCTGTTACCCCATCTGTTCCATTGTATTCATACTTATGAATCGTAATCGAACCTGTTTTATTCACATCAAAATCAATCGTCGGCATTTTTTCCGTCGTGCCAGTCGTGGGGCCAGCCGCAAATGCCGTCATTGTCATCATCGACAATGTCATTCCCAGGGTCAGAAGCCCTGTCAGAAGCTTTTTCATTCTCTTCATTATTTCCATTCTCCTTTTTTTATCCGGCTGTCCTTTTGTGTTTGGGACAGCCGAATTATTTTTACTTCTCCTGCTTTGTACGTTTGCTCCGTACTTTGTTTCTAAGGTTTTCTCCTTACGCAGTTGCCGGACATAAGCCCCTGCTCCAACAGCCTGTGTTTCATACCTCCGGGGGTATTATCTCTTCTTCCGAAGCTTATCGTCCCCCTTTCTGCATCGCAGCGTGAAGTATGTACCCATAAGGATCGCCTGCGCCATCAGCGCAATGCCTCCCAAAGTAACCAATCCAAACCCTGATCCTCCTGTTGCAGGAAGGATCAGCTGCTTTGTGTTGTAGATGGTGAGAGGAATTACATTGTCTCCCTCTATAGTTATTGGCTCCCAGTGGTCATCTGTTTCCTTCTCCATCTTCCATTTCACCCGATTCGATGCATCAATCTCAATTAAGATCGAATCACCCAGCAGGTTATAGCCCTCTGCAGCCTTTGTTTCTATCAGTCTGTAGGTTCCCTGACTGAGCTTTTCAAAGGTGGCAATGCCGTCCTCGTTAGTACTTTTCGGACTACCGGCTTGTTCAAACCAATTTTCAGTCGAATCCTTCTTTTCCAGCTTAAACTCTACTCCGGAAAGCAAACCTCCACCTTCCGTTGTGTTTTTACCCATTTTCGTAATTTTCAGGTTCAGCTCTTCCAAATAGGTATTGGTCACTGTCATATTCACCGTTGGCTGCTTGCCATCGGCAGTTGCAAACGCTGCAAGTTCAATGCCTGTTTTTGTCGGATCTGTTGCTGTTGTTGTGGTCGGATCTGCCGTGGAACCTGTTGTTTTGCCTGTCGAAGCATCCATGGAATAGGTCACTCGATAGGTTTTTCCACCCACAGTGTATGTCCCGTCGGAAGCAATCTCGTTTCCTTCAGCATCCACTTCCATAACCCGATAGATCCACTGGACTTTAGGGTCTGCTGCGCTGTTCACATATTGTTCCAGATTCGTAAAGGTATAAGACCAGCCACTATAATTGGGCGTCATTTCAACCCAATTTTTCCCTGAGATATTGCCGGAATAGTCAACCGCTTTCCAATTAGCAGCTTCTTGACCGCTCTCTTTTCTCTGCAGCTGCAGGTAAATACTCTTCGGAAGCTGGCTCAGATCCGTAATCTCAGTGCCATCTGTCTTTTCCCATTTTTTGGTTACAGCGATGTTTCCGGTCGGTTTGTTATTATTTTGAAATTCTACAACAGGATTTGTTGCATCCGCTGTAATGGTTCCGTTTACGGAGCCTTTATCTACTTTAAAGGATGTATCATCTTTAAATTTTGTTCCATCGTTACTGATCAAAACCTTCTTCAGGGTAGTTCCATCTGTCGGTTTTACTTCTGTAATCTCATAATCTGTTCCGATGGGAATTCCTGAAATCTTATGGAATCTTCCCTCCTTTAAGGTAAAGGTTGTCGTAATGGAATCTCCTTTTTCCAGGGACATTCCTGCGACATTTGTAAATTTAACCTGAAAAGTATAGGTTCCTTTCAGCTCATCTGAATCCACTGTCCTTTCCTTTTTGATCGTAAGGGAACCAACCTTGACTTTATTAACAAATACCGCTTTTAATTTTGTAACACCGGTTTCATTATCCGGATTATCGTAGGAACGGAACACGATGGTATCCTCGGTTTGACCTTGATTTGCCCATTGCGTCAAAGTATATCCGGTGTTTTTATTCTCCGGCGTACATACCTCTTTTCTGCCATCCTTGATCTGCGTTCCGGGTACGTTGGAAACCGGTTGCCCAGATGTAATCGTTACCTTGTCCCCTCCTTTGGTTACCTGACCTACTGCATGTCCGTTTTCATATAAACTCCAGCTTGTCTTAAATGCAGGAGAATCTATCTCCTCCTTCACGGAAATGTAGCTGCCGCGGCGGAACTGATTTCGGAAGGTTGCCGTCTGACCATCCGCCAGTACAAAGGTTCCATCTTCTCTAATCACGCCGGTATCTGTACTGTAGGAATTGCTCAGAGAATAAACTGCGCCCTCTGGCTTCTCCAGTTTTCCGGATTTAGCAGAAACATAATCCGGGATCTGACTCTGATCCACCTCAAATCCGATATGCTGCGTTACCTGCACGCCGGAACGGAATACAAAGTCATCCAGATATATGTCTCTGGGATAGCTGTAATTAAATTTGATGGATGTTATCTGGTTATAATCAAAACCATCTGCTCCATTTAATTTGCTTAAGTCAACCGTCAGGGTATTCCATGCTTTTCCCTTAAGAGTTGTGTTTCCGTATAGCTTTCCGGATAACCAGTCTCCTGTCTTATTCCCTTTTGCATCCACCAGCTCCAGATAAATACATTTCGCCGTTGGAGTGTCCTCATAATCATAATACAGCTTGAAATCCAGATACTTTTTCGTCGTTGACGCATTTAGAGATCCGGTTGATCGATATGGGATAATACCAAATCTCGACTCTATGTGCTCTCCGTCCGTATCCTCTAACTGCGCATGCCAGTGTGCAACACCGTTTTGACTTTGATAGTTTCCTACCCATTCAAATGTATTATCCGGGCTACTCGTCAATTCTGGTGAATTGCTGTCAAATTCGTTAAATATCCGTTTTTCTACCGTTGCGTCGCTTTCTACGCCTTTTGTTCCATAGTGTGTCGCCTGATTTTGGATCGTAAAGGGGAATACAGAGGCATCCTCAAAGGAATCGGCAAACAGGGCATTTACGTCACTTTTATCTACCTGTTTTTCTACTGCAAACTCGTTATCATCCGGGAAGTTGAAGGCAATCATCATATTAGATTCCCACATACCGCGTTCCATATAGAACATGGTAAGGGTATGCTCGGCTTCGTTGCTGCCATTCAATTCGAATTTTGTTGTTTTTTTGCCTCCTTCTCCTGTTCCTGCTTCTCCTGCCGCACTTTTCTTTACCTTACTTACTTTTGCCTCCAGATTTTTAAAGTCCAGCGTTCCTGTTACCTTTCCATGGGCTCCGCCAACATCCAGTGCCAGTTTTCCATCAATAAATACCCATACATCATCATCTCCGGAAAACGCAAAGGTAATCGGCACTGGTTGTTTGTCTTCTCCCAGAACCGTTCCATCCTTTGTCAGGCGGAATTTAATCTCTAATTTTGTACCAAATCCATAGTTGTAATTCTTTCCGCTTTCCGCAGTAGTGCCTTCGTTAAAGGGGAAAAAACCATACGTTGTTGATACTCCATCATTTCCACCAGTAGTTCCGGTGCTGTTTACATTTTTCGCCCAACCTTGGTTCCCTGTATCTTTCAGGTAATATTCTTCGGTGGATGGATCCTTTTGCATCGCAAGTGTCGTTTTGCTGCTGTCAAACCACCAATAGTCTACTCCATTTCTATCCTTTTCCTTTTTAAACGGGAATGATACATTATGATAGACCTTACCCAGTACCGCATTTTTGCTGTTCTTTCCAAGCAAAAACGCTTCGTCAAAATGGGGCTCTGGACTCTCGCCGTTTGCAGTCATCAGCGTTCCATTGGAAAGTGCCGCATTTACAAGTCCCTGTGCTGCATATGCATATTTCTCCCGATTTCCATCCGCATCAATAGAAGAGTTGTTTGTGGAAAAGAATTTGTTATCGTTATCACTTCCGAATAGCTTCAGTGTGTTATTGATGTAACTAAACGGACAATCCCAAAAACTTGGTTGAAAATGCCCTGTATAGATTGGAATAGAAACCTGATTCTTTTCATAATAATCACTCAATGCCTGATCAAACTGTCGAAATGTGACCCAGTTGCGATGAGACATTCCATTCTCACCCGGATAGGAATCCCGATTATTACCGTTCAATTCATAATCCGTGTAGTAGTCATAGAAGGTGGAATCTACATACAGGGTATCCTTCTCTATCGGCGAAGGTTTCTCCTGAATATTAACTACATCGCTGTTCTTATACTTCTCTGCATCCCGAACCGTATATGCTTCAGCCCAGTAACCGCCCCTATATTCACCAGCACTGTATGCCGCAGTATCACCGGCGTCTGCATAGAAGCAGGGTTTCCCTCCGCACGCATTCGTATTCGGAATCGTCAGAATGTCTGTTCTTATGCCGAACAAATTACCAGTCCGGTCATCCTTACCTTGCAATTTCTCAGCAGAGAAAATAATTTTATCAATTCCATCCTCTTCCGGAATACGCACATACCACACATCGTTCCAGGTCTGTCCATCCTTTTTGTGGGACTTTGCTCTTATCATTTCTCCAGACCGGTACTTCGTAGTGGTTGTGCTCCATGCGTAAAAATAAACCTTCGCATCGTCACTTGCCGGGATGGAATTTTGTCCACCATTTCCCCCATCCGGCGTATTCAGCTTTGAATAGGTTGCATCAAAATAGATCTTATTTCCGTATCCATAATCGCCTGTGACATTTGCTATGTTGTCCATCACCTGAAGCAGATTACAGTCCAGATCTGTCCAGAAGAAATGATAGATATTACCCTTGGGATTCTTTACTGTCAAAACAGTCTGCTGGGTTGTGCCGTCGTCCGTAAACGTATAGCTATACAAACTATCTTTAAACTTTGAATCTGGTTTCAGCTCCGTCCCTGTTTCTGATCCAATCTGCAGGGTCACCTTCTGGCTTTCCTCTTCTTTGCCTACCGGAAAATGCTGATTATCAAAATAGAGGGTTTTGTCTTTCAGACTCTCATTACCCGGTGTTGTGCCCCAGCCGCTTATAGTAGTTGTTGTACCATCGTCGTTCTGCAGCTCGGTAGCTCCATACAGGAAGGTATCCACAGAACCAGCTTTATAGGTTACGGAAACTGCGTCAGCACCTGCATTGGTACTGTCTTCCCCGAAATAGTAAATCTCTCCCAGCTTATTTCCGGATCCACCGGATCCATCTGTAAACTTCACATAGGGGTTTGTTTCAATTTTCGCCTTTTCCAGTTCTACTGTATAAAGATTCGGAAAATCATCAACGCTATTCATCTTAACTATTGTGGTTTTTCCCTCTGAGAAGCTGCTGTCTAACGAATAGACTACCTTTACCGGGGTTGTAACCTTACCCGTAAAGTCATAGAAATATAAAGGCATCTTGTTTGCAATTTCTGCTGTGATGTCTTTGAGGGCGTAGACCTCTTGATTCTCTATTATTATTGCGTTTCCACTTCCATCTTTTGCTTGACCTCCACTTGCAAACACCTTTCCACCAGCTTGCGAATAAACCACATCTGTCAAAACCGTTCTGTAATAAGAATTTTTGTTAATTCCATCGCTACCGTTCCAGTCAGCTTTATAGACAAATGCAAATTTATTATTTTTACCATCAATTTTCCATCTCCAATAGGATTTGCCATAAACCTCGACTTTTTGTCCCGGATGAAATTGTCCTTTATCCTCTTCTCTAAAAAGATATATCTGACTTGCTGCACTCCAATCCGCATTGGGATTCAAATCCATCCCCGTCGTATCAAGATATACATAGTTAGAATCCAGTCCTCCTGCTGCCTTTCTGAATCCAACCTTCGCCACACGGCTGGCTTTTCTCATTTCGCCGCCCATGTCGTACAGGCTTCCGTCCTGCTGGATTTCTTCTGTTGCTTCCTTTTCAACAGCTTCCTTGGAAGGAGCTTGCTCTTTACTGCTCTCCTCTGTGCCGGTTTCTGCTTCGGTCTGTTTGGTCTCTTCCTCTGTCTGTTTGCTTTCCGATGCAGTTTCTCTGTTGTTTTCTTCTGTGTTTTCCTGTTTGGATCCTTCTGTGGCAGGCTCAGTTCCCCGTTCCAGGGTTTCTACGGTTTTCGCCTCAACCGTTTCGCTCAGCACCTCCAGGTGAAAAAAACGGGTCTCGCACCTTGCTTCCTGCTCCCAGGCAGCTTCTGCTGTCGGATCGCTGTCCGGAGTGTTTCCTTCGGAGCCTGTCGCATCCTTTTCTGTTTCCGGTGTAGAGGGCACATTGTTTTCCGTTTCGTAGCTTGTCTCTGTGCCGGTCTCTGTTTCCGGTTTGAAATCTGCTTTGGTCTCGGTTTCTACCGTGGTATGTGTTTCTGCAGCAGTTTCCGTCTGAGGTCTGCTTTCTGTTTCAGACTCGTTTTCTGTCTTCGTCTGTGTTTCGGTTTCCGTCTGTGTTTCGGTCTCGGTCTGGGTCTCGGTTTCCGTTTCCGTCTCGGTCTCGGTTTCCGTTTCCGTCTCGGTCTCGGTTTCCGTTTCCGTCTCGGTTTCTGTTTCGATTCTTTCGATGGTCATCTGATAGCAGGGTGCTGCCAGACTGTTCCAGTCAATTTCAATGACATCTGTTTGGATGGCTGCATCAAAGGAGGTGCCCAGGAAAAACTGCACATGGTCATATGCCTGATCCAGGGTGTACTGGTAAATATCCTCGCCTTTGGAGGATGCAATCATCCGAACCGGCTCTGCAGAAAGCTCCTGTCTGCCGCCCTCCTGCTCTGTCCAGGCGTAAAGAGATACGCCCGACTTTAAAAACTCCGGATCCTCTTTGATCTTCGATGCATCGAAATAAATCATATAATGAAGGTTTACCCAGCTGCCTGTGGATTCTTCTCCATCCACCTTCTCCAGTACAAAGCAGGGTTCCCGGAAGTCCCATTCCGTATAAACCGGTGTGGTCGCTTCCGTATAATCCCATCCATCTGTCCCGGCCATAAATGCGATATATTCATAGGGTCTGTCCAGACAGTATTCGTAAATTCCATCGCCCTTATCAGAGGGCTTCATCTCAACAGGCGCATCCGCTGCACTGCTTTCTTCCGAATCATATGCATAGACGCTGACGCCGTTCTTACAGAACGCGCTGTACTGGCTTCCATCAAAATATACGGTATACAATCCGTAAAAGCTGCCTGTCCCGGTCAGGTCTTCTCCCTGAAGCCGGTAGCAGGGTGCCTGTAAGGACCAGTCTATCGTAAGCTCCCCTGTGGTGTTTTTGTTTTCTTTTTTCTGTCCCTGGCAAAATACAACATGCTGATATTTCCGGGTCAGACCCAGCTGCCAGACCTTCTGCTGTCCCTCTGCCTTTTCCAGCTTTACCGGTTCTGCTGCTTCTGCCTCTGCTGCATCGTCATAAGCGTATGCATAGATCCCTTTGGATGCCAATGCTTCTGCCGTGCTGCTTCCTGAAAGATCCAGGTATACGGCATATGGAGTTTCTTCCTTCGCTTTCACTCTGTTTCCTTCTGCAAACATGCCAGTTCCCGATACCATTTCCAGTATCAAAAGTAAGCTCAGAAAAAAGCTGACAGATCTTCTTATCTTTTTCCGTTTCTCCGGTGATATTGTCGCTTTCCACATACCGATTTTCCTTTCCCCCTGTTTTGTTCCTTCTGTTTCACAATGGTTTTTATGCCACATTTTCACTTTAGTTAAATTGTAGGATTTTTTTTGTGCAAAAGCAATACCATTGGCATATTGAATATTTCAGATTTATATTAAAAATTTAAGAACTTTTCACAAATGTCATTATTAAATGTATATATATTCGTTTTATCAATTATTTTTTTGTATTTCATATATTTCCTATCATCCTAACATGTTAAAAATAATGTTTCTAGTATTGCATATCACGTTTTTATATTGTTTTCAGGGATTTTGTGAATTTTGCTGTATCTGCATTTCCTGCCGCTGGCAGTCTGCATAACTGTGCTGCGTGGGATAAACTTCATTACAGTTCACTCGTCCCCTTCTGCGTTCAGATTCCATAAAATTTATATGTTGTAAAAACTGCCGTTGAATTTTACAGCAGTTTGGGATATGCTATGAGCGAAAAGAGTTGCGAAGATTGAAAAACAAAATTTTTCAATCGCAAGATTTGTGTCTGCGCGCACTTGACACAAACTCGACATGCGCCAAAAACGTGCGCAGAAACGCGAGGAAAATATGCCAAATATCAAACCCATTTCCGATCTGCGAAATTACAGTGACGTGCTGCATGATGTAGCTGTTGGTGCTCCGGTTTTTCTGACGAAGAACGGACGCGGCAGATATGCAATTCTCGATATACAGGACTTTGAAAAGACACAAGCAACCATCCGGCTGATGAATGAACTTGCAAAAGGCCGCAAATCCGGCGAAGAGAAAGGCTGGCTGACATTAGATGCTGTGGAGAAGAACCTCGGGATTGATCATGAATAAGCTGCATTTATCCGAAGAAGTCCAAAATGATCTCTTAGAAATCAAGACCTATATTGAGGAAGAATTATTAAATCCATCCGCAGCATTGGCAACCGTAAGCAAAATTACAAAAAGTCCCCGTATTTTGCAGAACCACGCTCAGGCCGGAGCTTTGCTATCTTCGATTGCAGATATAGAGAGCAATTATCGATTTATTGTAAGCGGCAACTACATCAGCTTTTACCGTGCTTACGGCAACGAAGTTTACATTGACCGTATTCTCTATGCCCGCCGCGATTATATGCGGATTTTATTTGGAGACAGTACAACAAAGGAATAACTGTGGAACACCTCAAAAGGCCGGTCAGAGAATCTTTCCCTGACCGGCCTTACTCAATCTTATTCTTTGACAAACAACTCGTAATCATTCCACGCCCTTTGGTGCAAAGGGATCCTCATAAATTGCATACACCCCCGGACGGCAGAGCTGTCCGGAGCCGTTGAACGCGGAGCGCACACCGTCGATTGCCGGGTCGGAATAGGTGCAGAACCATTTTCCCATCCTGCCCTTTAAAAGTTCTGTAAAGCTTCTTCCGGGAAATCCTACAGGCTGCTTGTCGGAAAGTCCCGTCAGCTTAAGGATCGTCTGCATATAGTCCAGATTAGATGTGTCTATGTTCATTGATAACCTTCTCCTTTAAGAGACTATTATACTCTACTGAGTGATTTTCCAGTACCCCTTTCGGTCAGATCCTACTCTGATAATTTTTCCATTTTCTTTTAGAGCTTTTATAAGACGGCTTACCTTTCTTGCACTTATATCCATTTGTTCTGACATTTGCTTTGCTGTAATGGAAGCATTTTCCTCCAATAATCCCAGAACTTTCATCATTTCTGAATCATCATCGCCAATTTCATTGCCATTATCATCGCCATTGGCAATGATAGTATTATCTTTTGGCAATGAAAATGGGAACTCAACTTTTATAAAATGTTCTGATATATGAAAAATACTTTTATCATACTCTTTTAAAATTCTACTCATTCCTGATCCTAATTGTTCTACAAGACCCACATCTTTAAATACACGCATCAATTCACGATTTCTCGGCATACTACTACAACTAAAAAAATCTTCCTTGCTTTGCCCCGGAAGCAATCCACCATAAGATGTAAAAATCATTTTGTCATTAAAAATTTCAAAAACAGGTGGTATCTCCCTCGAAAAATCAGAATGTACAATTGCGTTTATCACAGCTTCTCGCATTGGAATAGGTGCAATTAAATTTTTTTCTACTCTCTTGGTATTCGTTACTTTTGCTCTGGTTATATTTTCAATTTTTAACTTTTCCAGCACTTGATGCGTTGCTTTGATTAAAGAGCAATAACCATATTCTTCATTCTCAATCAGATCCACTTTATCGCTTCCAGCATATTTGGCAACCTTAATAGATACTCCATTTTCATCAGCAAGCAAATATGCAACATTGTTTATGCCACCATATTCTATGCAATTCTCGATATGCAGGATTTTGAAAAGACACAGGCAACCATCCGACTGATGAACGAGCTTGCAAAAGGCCGGTCAGAGAATCTTTCCCTGACCGGCCTTGTCTTAACTGTATATCATAGTCTCGTACATTACTTTTTATGCACCTTGTAATCATTCCACGCCCTTTGGTGCAAAGGGATCCTCATAGATTGCATACACACCCGGGCGGCAGAGCTGTCCGGAGCCGTTGACCGCGGAGCGCACGCCGTCGATGGCCGGGTCGGAATAGGTGCAGAACCATTTTTCCATCCTGCCCTTTAATTGGGTTACCAGTTTTTTATATTCCGGTAAACCGTACAGATTCTTCTCTTCTCCCGGATCGTCCACGAGGTGATACAGCTCATGTTTTCCATAGGGATACCGGTGCACATATTTCCATTCTTTCGTCCGGATCATGCGGACAGGCCCGTATTCGTCAAAGATCACGACCTCGTCGCGGTGTTCCAGCTGTCTGCCCTCCAAAAGCTCTGTAAAGCTTCTTCCGGGAAGTCCCGTAGGCTGCTTGTCGGAAAGTCCCGTCAGCTTAAGGATCGTCGGGAGCAGATCGCAGGCGCTTATCATTTCGCTGCAGACGGTATTGGCAGGAATGTGCCCCGGCCAGGAAATCAGAAACGGCACCTTAACTGCGGAATCATACATATTCATCGGGAATGTCCCGTTGCCCTTTCCCCAGACGCCGTGCTGTCCCATGCTCATTCCATTGTCCGCTGTAAAGAGGATTACGGTATTGTCCGCCAGCCCCTGTTCTTCTACTGCATCCAGCAGCCTGCCGATCTGTTCATCCATCGCACTGATCGCCGCAAAATAGCCCCGCAGATTTTCTTCCCTCTTACCGGTTCCATATACCGCGCCGGTGCGCAGATCGGGATGATCCGGCACGTTGGGAATGCTGGGAAACGTGCAGCCATCGTAGTAATCGATCCACTTTGCAGGATGGTGCTCCTTTTCCCAGGGAGAATGGGGTGCAGTATAGTGGACAGACAAATAAAACGGGTCGTCCCCTTCGCCCAGCTCTTTTAAATATTCCAGTGCACGATCCGTGATCAGATCTGTCACATATTCCCCATGATGCACGGTGATTTCTCCATGGTCCACCATGTCCGGGTGGTAATAGCAGCAGCCGCCCATGCCGATGGTGTACCACTCCTGAAAGCCCTGCTGCGGTTCGATGCTGTTGCCCAGGTGCCATTTTCCGGAGAGTGCACAGTGATAGCCGTTCTGCGCCAGAATGTCCGTGTAGGTGGGCTGTCCTTCCAGATAGGAAATCGGCTTCCGTTCCTGCTTATAGCCCTCGAAATAAGGATTTTCCTTTCCCTGGGCGGCAAATTTCTCGCCGTCTAAGTTTCCGCTTCTGAGCCAGTCCTGTACGCCGTGAGCGGAAGGCATTTTCCCGGTCAGAATGGATGCCCTCGCCGGAGAGCATACCGGCGAGGCACAGAAGAAGCTGTCAAACCGCATTCCCTGTTCTGCAATTCTGTCCAGGTTGGGCGTATAAAGCTCCGGTGTTCCGGCGCAGTGCATCGCCCAAGGGCCCTGATCGTCTGCCAGAATCATGATAATATTCGGTTTTTTCTCTGTTTTTTCCATATTATTAGATTTTCCTTTTTACTGCTTTGCTTTTGTTTTCTGATACTCTGCATTGACTGCCTCAAGGATCTCTTCACCGCCCTGACTTCTCCAGGACTTGCTCAGCTGCTCTACACCCTCTTCGATGGAAAGCTTACCCTGCAGCATATCCGAAAAGTACTGGGTGTAAATATCGTCCACTGCGGCGCCGTTTTCGATCTCAACCTGCGTTTTCTGCTTAATCAGGTTCGGAACCTGGCACTGGGTCGCAAGATCAACGGTATGCAGCGCACGTTCCCGGTTCGGATCGGTTACAGGGATGTAGTTGCTCTCCAGAGGCCAGTAGAAGGAGCCCCACGCCAGCGCGTGCGCCCAGCCATTGGGCGAGAAAGCATCCTTTGCACGCTCTTCTTCGTTGAAGACGATTTCGTCGCCATCCTTGGTGTAATGAATACCTTCGATACCAAGACGCAGCAGGTTATTTCCTTCCTCCGAAACCATGAAGTCCACAAATGCTGCCGCTTTGTCAGGGTTCTTGCAGGCTGCGGTGATACAGGTCATCATACCGCTCTTGCCCTGCTTGCTTAAGCCTCTCGCGCCGTCCGGACCTGCGGGGGAAAGATCATAGCAGATCGAAGCGTCCGGGAACAGCTCTTTGACGCTGTTTTCATGACGGGTCACATGACGGAACAGGGGTGCAGGCATCATGCCGGCTTTGCCCTGATAGAACTTTTCTTCTTTTTTAGACATATCATTCAACATCAGCTCCGGATCGATCGCACCTGCATCCCACAGCTCTTTGATGTAGGTCATGCCTTTTACAAACGCAGGATCTTCAAAAACGGGGATTACCTGATCGTTTTCATCCAGCGAATAGTCCGCATAGGGTAGTCCGTATGCGAAAAATACCCAGTCAAACTGTCCCGGCTTTTCTGCCGTGTAGCCGTATGTATTGTTCTGTCCGTCGCCGTCCGGATCGTCGTTTGTGAAAGCGAGCATGACGTCTTTCATTTCATCCAACGTCTGCGGATAGGACAATCCCAAATTATCCAGCCAGTCCTGACGCATCACGATCAGGGTATTGGCCACACTGTACTGTGCAATAAACGGCATGCCGTAATATTTTCCATTTTGTGCCGACCACTCGTAATTTTCCAGCCATGCCTTCATGCTCGGGAAGGAATCCATGTAATCATTCAGCGGAATAACCATTCCATCATCAATCCACTGCTGGGTTGCGCTCGTCCCGTATGCACCAGTTACCACATCCGGGAAATCGCCGGACGCCATCGCAACGTTGACCTTTTCCGTATTGGCTTCCGGAACGATTTCAACCGTCAGGTCTATGCCGAGTTTTTCGTTGATCGCTTCAATAATGCGGTCGTTATCCTGAATTGCTTCTGCCGCAGCGTCGCCGGTCGTCAGCCAACGGATCGGAACCCGCTCTGCAGAATCCGCAGTGTTCTGACCACCCGAAGCGCTGTTGCCGCAGCCTGCTGCCAGAATCGTTGTCGCTGCCATCGCTGTTGCCAGAAATGCACACTTACTTCTTTTTCTCATTTTGTTCCCTCTTTCTTTCCCTTTTATATTTTACCCCTTCACTGCGCCTGCCGTCATCCCTGCTGTGAAATATTTTTGGAAAAACGGATACGCGCACATGATCGGAATAATTGCCAGCATCACAGCCGCCATCTTCATCGGCTGTCCTAATAAAAACAGGCTTTCTCCGCCGCTGGAATATGCTGCGTCATTCTGAAACAGCATCGACCGTAAAAACAGCTGCAGCGGCCATGCTTCTTTCTTATTGATATACATAATCGCCGAGAAAAAGTCGTTCCAGTGATCGACTGCATAAAACAGCGTCACCGTCGTCAGCGCCGGTTTGGAAATCGGAAGCATGATCCTAAACAATACGCCGATCTCCGTACATCCGTCCAAAAGCGCCGCTTCCTCCAGCTCCATCGGAAGCTCCAAGAAGAAGTTTCTTAAAATAATCAGGTTGTAGGTGTTGACCGCCGACGGCAGGATCATCGCCCACAGCGAATTCATCAGATGCAGATCCTTTACAACGATGTAGGTCGGAATAATTCCGCCGGTAAACATCATCGTAAACACTGCCAGAAACATGAAGAACCGCTGTCCCTTTAAATCCTTTTTCGACAGCACATACGCCGCCATCGTCGTAATCAGCATGTTGATCAGTGTGCCGACAACCGTGATAAAAATCGAGTTCGCATACGATCTCCACAGATCGAAGCTTTTTAACATATAGGCATAGCCTTCAAACGACCATTCGTCCGGCCATAAATGGATGTTCGTCGCCAGATAGCTTTTCAGCGAGGAAAACGAAACAACCAGGCAGTCCCAGAACGGGTAAAAGGTTGTCAGCCCCAGCAGAATCAGAAAAATCAGATTTACTGTGTCAAAAATCCTGCTGCCGACAGAAACCTTGATTTTTTTCGGCTTTTCCCTGCTCATCAGTAAATTCCCTCCTCTCCTGCCATGCGTGCTGTCTTGTTTGCAATGACAACCAGTGCAAAGTTGATCACGGATTTAAACAAGCCGACCGCTGTCGCCAGCTCAAATTTGCCTTCCTGCAAGCCCATCCGGTATACATAGGTATCGATGATATCCGCCGTCCCGTATACGCCTGGATGATACAATACGAAAATCTGTTCAAAGCCCGCCTGCATCAGTCCGCCGATTCTCGTAATCAGCACAACGATAATAATAGAACGGATACACGGCAATGTGATATGTAACAGCTTCTGCCACCGGTTCGCCCCGTCCACGGTCGCCGCCTCGTACAGCTGCGGATCGATTCCGGTGATCGCCGCCAGATAGATAATCGTGTTCCAGCCGAACGTTTTCCAGATCATCGAAACGACCATCGTGCCGACGAAATACTTTTCATCTGTCAAAAATCCGATCGGTGCAAAGCCGAGCGCCTTGATGACGCCGTTGACAATACCCGAATCCATCGATAACAGGCTTGTCAGAATACCGCCCAGAACGACCCAGGAAATAAAATTCGGAATGTAAATCGCTGTCTGGATGACCCGTTTTACCTTTCCAAGCCGCAGCTCATTTAAAAGCAGCGCAATGATAATCGGAAACGGAAATCCGAAAATCAGTCGGATCAGGCTGATCCGGATCGTGTTCCAGAAAACGGAATAAAACTTTTCCATTCCAAACAGCTTTTGGAACATTTCCGTCCCCGCCCACGGACTTTTCCAGATTCCAAGCATCGGATTGAAATCCTTGAATGCAATTGTTACGCCGTACATCGGAACGTAACAGAAAATGATGTAATACAGAATCGCCGGAAGCAGCATCAGATACAGATATTTATGCTTCCAGAAATACAGTGCTGCCTTCTGCAGGCCCCCCTGCTGTCGGCCCTTTGAAAGTGCTGCGGTTTTTTCCCTCTTTCCCGTCATGTACCTTCCTCCCTCTCTTTTTTTCTGAAACAGTCCTGTTCCGTAAATGCTGCCCGCCTGGTGGCTGCAGCCCCTTTGCGTTTTTTTGTTTCCGTTTCTGAGGTCATTATATAAAAACACAGCTCTGTTAAAAATTAAAAAATCCGACCTATTTTGTTACATTTATAACGATTTCAAAAAAGCCTTGATCTATCACCCCTTTATTGACTTTTTGCAACTTTTTGACTTTATTTTTTGCAGATTCATCGGATTTTTGCTATCCATTTTTGCACTCCCTTTCTTTTGCTTTGTGCATTTTTTCGGTATAATGGTGTCAGAACCAATCAAAGGGAGGCAATTGTTTTGATATCATTCGATCGTTCCATGCAAAAGAAAAAGCTGAAAAATAACATTCGCTCGAGACACTTTTCTTCCTGTTTTTTTATTCTGACACTGTTATCCACGATCCTGTTTTTTGTTTCCACGCTCTTAAGCATCTGGCAGAACAACCTACAGTTAAAGGAGCAGCTGGAGGCAAAGGCAGACGCTGCCTATTCCAATATGGAAAATACTTTTTCCGTTATGAAGGTAGGCTCTGTTTTTATCGCAAAGCTTGCCTCCGTAAATCACATCCTCGTTTCACCGGATCCTACCATCGATTATTTTTCCCGTATGATCAGTGATATTTCTCCTTACACACAGCTGTACTCCTTTGAAACGATCTGCCTGTATTTTGACCGCAGTGAACGGGTTTTCGATTCCAGCGGAGGCATGTACACCTACAGTGATTTTTATAACCCGGATTTTCTCCAGATCCTTTCGGAAATGGACACGGAGGAGGCCTGGGTTGTAAACATTCCTTATGAGCGCTACTACAGCCCGCGTCCTGCTGTACCGGTTGTGGTCTATGCCCACAGTCTGCCTTTGTATTCCTCCAATCCGAAGGGCTATATCACAATTTCCTATACCATGCGGGAGCTGCGCAGGGATGCTGCTGCCCTTCTTTCCGACAACGACAACAGCTATCATGCTGTCGTTACCTTTTGCGATCAGCTTATCTATGCCACGGATGCAGCTCTGTACGAGCGCTGGGATTCTTCTCTGTCCGCTGATGAAAATGAAGCCCTGCTTTTTCCCGATTATAATGCCTATCCTGCCGTTCAGAACTCCAATACGCTGCAGTGTACCTACTATGTGTCCACCACAGAGCAGTTCAGAGCAGTTACTCCCTTTCTTTTAAGACGTTTTTGCGAATACTTTTTTATACTATTCTGTTGCTTTTTACTTTCTGCTATCTACAGCATGGTTTTGTTAAAACCCGTGGATGACATTATGGAAAAACTCGGCATCACGCCCTACACCCTCGGTCTGTCCGACGATCATGATGAATTTTTCCGCTTAAACTCTGCCCTGGACAGTCTGACTGCCCAGGTCTCAGAGGTGCATTCCGTCCTGCACGAAAAGGAACAGCTCGTCCGGGAGCGTCTGCTGCTTGGTATCCTCCATGCCTCTGTCGATGTCACTGCCCTGCCTCAGGAATATATGAAATACGGTCTGGTCTTTCCGTACCGCTTCTTTTCCCTGATCCTCATCCACATGCCTGCCCTCGAAAGCATGGAGGATTTCGCAAAAAAGGAGCAACTGCGTCTCGTTGTCCTCTCCAGCGCTTCGGAGGCATTTTCCGTCCTTGGCAAAGCCTACGGCATCCATACAAACGGGCAGAATATCTGCATCTTGCTCAATACCTCCATCGCAGATGCAGAGCTGACGGCAGAATTAAAGCGTCTCTGCAGCGCTATTTCCCAACGCATGCAGCAGACGCTTTCCATTGATCCCTTCTTTTCCATTGTATTGTGTGAACAGGCATCGCCCTCCTACCAGAAATCCTGGCAGCTGGCCCGCAGAAACCTTTTGTTCACTTCTCCGGAAACAGAGGATTTTATGATCATCGGTCATCAGGAGGATCTGACCTCCTCCCTGGATCCCAACCTGTCCATCCAGCTTTCTCGTGCGCTGATCGACCGCGATCAGACGGTTGCCCGCAAAATCGCCGACAGCTTTTTTTCCCGCTATCTGGAAACAGCAAACACCCAGGAAGCCCGAAAGCTTACAACGATCCTCCTGTGCGAGGTCTATGTGGCGCTGCTTGATTTCGGGGATGACATTCCGGACACCCAGCTGAGCCCTTACCTCAAAAAGCTGGAAAATGCTGCGGATCCTTCCGAATGCAGCCGCATCTTCTTTTCCTGCATCCAGGGACTTTTAAATGCCAAAACAAAAACCTCCATGGAAGCCCACACTTATATCTGCCAGGCAATTTCCTATATCCAGCAGCACTACAGGGAGGAGCTTTCCGTCCCTCAGATCGCGGACGTCGTCAGCTTAAACCCGGTCTATCTTTCCAGGCTCTTCAAGCTCGACACCGGAAAAACGCTCTCCGAGTACTTAAACTGCTACCGCACGGAATGTTCCCTCGCGCTGCTGACCGACACTGCCGACACGATCCAGTCGATCAGCCAGAAGGTCGGCTACTCCGACGTCCGGAGCTATATCCGTTTCTTTAAGAAATATTATGACGTGACACCCAGTGAGTACAGAAGGGGTGCGGTTGGGAAATGATTCCGGGCAAGTCATTGCCGCAAATAATATTTGATTTTTGCCACGAAAATGCCAAAGCTGCCGCACAGTGAACCTTTGGCTTTCTTCCTGCCATCTAAATCCCCTCCTTCCTCATTTTTTTCAATCATAAAAGGATCATGTGTCTCTACATGATCCTCGCATCAACAATTTTTCTATTTAGAGTTGTAAGCTTTCCGCATATTGGAACGGAATAATATCCCTCGGTACCGTTTCAACATATGCCTGCTCTTTATGCATAAAGTTTATTATTTCATTCTTACTCATCTTTCCAAGTTTCTCTATTACTACATCCAAAATATCTTTCTCTTCATCTGATAATTCGGGAAAAGTTTGTTGCCCACTCAGAGAAAAATGATAAGCATATGTCTCACCCATATCCACTTCTTCACAAGGAACACCTTTTAAGTCAATTATGGAATTGTGTCCCACCGGAACAGCTCCCATTGGAAGTGCTTGATATACTAAGCCCGTAATTGCAAAACCTCTTCTTTTATAAGATAATGCATCTGCATACCATATAAGTTTCATTAACTTTACCTTATAAAGACTTGTCACTTTGATTGATGATGCAAAATATCTAATTACCTCAACAACTTTATCCAATGATAAATCTGTGTTTCCATGAAACATTTGATTTCCCTGAAACTTTGCATAGCTCGCTTCAATTGCTTTTCTGAGATAGGCATCTCGATCTTCCTCGTATAAAGAGGTTGCTGCCGCTAAATATTTTTGATAAGACTCTGCTGATAGATTTGCTTTCGCTCCGTTTAAAAGAGACAAAAACCATTCTGGATCCTGATCTATTTTCTTAAGAATGGTATCATGTGCCTTATCCTGCACTTGGTGGCTTTCGTATCTTGTAATAGTTTTACCACCCCAACCTAGTAATAAGCATAAATCGCTTTGGCTTATACCATACTTTGCTCTAATTTCTCCTATTTGTGCTGATGTTAAAAGCCCTTCTTTTTTTCTATATGCATCCTTTAATCTGATGTCGTTGTCCTGCATCTGCTGCTCATCCATGTAGAGTTCTTTTGTTAATTCGCAGAAGAAATACGATGCCTCATAATTTACTGTGCTATTCTTAAACGTAGCCTGATCCATAATAAGAACGGTTTTCACTACATGTTCTTCCATACAACATGGGCAGATTCTCTTCTCACTTTTAATGATCTTCATGTCCATGAAAACACCTCCTATTTTTTCTTATAAGGGAACATTTCTGGAGTAAATGCCTTCTCTGCAAAATGAAATGACATTACAAAAGTAGTTGTATTTCCATACAATCCCAACAGCTCAACCCTTATCTTAATATATACATCTTCTGTCCCGTTATAGACCTTTCCAAACTCACGCATCTCGCTTCTTTTCGGAAATCTTGTATCCTTTACTGTCCGCATATAGTCTTCCACTGATAGCGTTAATAATTCTCGTTTTAATGCATCTACAGGATTTTCGTCCGGAAATAGCCTATTTACAGTGTATTGATTTGTATATTTCTCGTCACGTTTTTCATCAACAACACGTTTAACCTGAAAATCTATCTGCGCACCATTATTTAATGAAAATTTTAAATCTTGAATATACGCTTTTACTTCTAACTCACTTTCAATTCGAGCTTTTGTTTCTTCAGCCAACGCATCCCCTCCAAGGTATCAATTGATACCCATATAATATATCCATTATTCTATTTTGTCAACTGTTTATACCACCATATTCAAGGATACATTCTTCTATTTTCCTTATGACATCATTCCACGCCCTTTGGTGCAAAGGGATACTCATAGATTACATACACACCCGGGCGACAGAGCTGTCCGGAGCCGTTGACAGCGGAGCGCAGCCGTCGATCGCCGGGTCGAAAAACTCTCTCCGCATACTTCTTGACAGAACAAGCCGCCTTTTTTATACTTATAGCACTTGTAAAAACGTTACTGTTCACCTGCGCCATTCGCAATACAATAGAATGCACGCTCCGCGAACATTCTATTGTCATGAACCACGCCTTGCGGCAGAACGGAGGATATTGTGACAGACAAAAAGCTGATTTCATCTTTACAGGGGCTGCGGGCAGTTGCATTTCTGAGCGTGGTCCTGTCCCATTGCGGCGCACCGTGGCTGGGGCCGTGGGCAATTTCCGTATTTGTGGCGCTGTCCGGTTTTCTGATGACCTGCAACTATTACGACCGCCCGCGCACAGCACCGGGACTGCGGTCTGCCATGGTCTTTTCCCTGCAAAAAATACGTAAGCTGTATCCGCTGCACCTTATTATGATGGCTGCTGCCCTGCTCCTTGTGCTGAAGGGGCTCCTGGTACAGCCCTCTGCCCGTGGTGCGCTGTCCTGTGCAGCGCAGCTTGTGGTAAGCATTTTTCTCCTGCAAACCTGGATTCCCTCCAGCCGTTTCTGGTTCTGTCTGAACGGAGTAGCGTGGTATCTTTCGGTGCAGGCTTTTCTGTATGCAATCTTTCCCTGGCTGCTCGCCGTGCTGAAAAAGGCCGATACTCGCAGACTGCGCTGCATTGCTGCCGCGATTTTCTGCGCACAGTGCTTTTTCTCCCTTGCAATCTGGAAGGCCGGACTCAGTGGAAAGGCCGTATTTTACCTGACCTATCTGTGTCCTCTTTTCCGGGCAGGAGATTTTGCCATCAGCTGCTGTATGGGCTGCCTTTACCGCAGCCGCAAGGAGGAGCGCATACCCTACGGTGCCTTTTCCCTTCTGGAGCTGGCAGCTGTGCTGTTTTCGGGCGGTTGCTTTTTTATCGCTGCCAGACAGGTAGGAGCTTTAGGCGCGGTAGCCTTCCGGTACAACGTGCTGTTCACCCCCTCTGCGGTGCTGCTGGTCTGGCTGCTCGCCGTGGGCAAGGGAGTGATTTCCCGGCTGCTTTCCGCAAAGCCGTTTTTGTGGCTGGCCGGGTTGTCGCCTTACGGCTTTCTGATTCATCAGGTACTGATCCGGTATATGGAGTTGGCTGCAAACAAGCTTGGTCTTACGGCACATCCTGTAGTCTGGACCCTGACCGTATTTTTACTCACGCTCTGCCTGAGCAGCTTTTACAAGGCGTTGGAGCACCGGGTGCGGAAGCGTCATGCCAAAGCTGCCGCGAGGTAAAGGGGATCCGTTTATCCGAAATTTGCAGTGAAACTTAGCGAAACTTAAATTTGTTGTTTTTTCTCTTTTCACAAAGAAAAAGCACTGTCAAACCCAAAATCCTATGGTTTTCAGTGCCTTTTTTACATATTTTTCTATTAAAGTTCTCTCACATGCTTATATAAGTGAAACTTAGCGAAACTTAAATTATGCCCAATACGGAATATATTTTTTATATCTTGGTGCTGTATCCGGATCCATTACTTTAATATATTCACCTTCAATTCATATTTCTCACAAAAAGACAGTTATTTGGGCAAACTCTCTGAACCACACAGCGCACCATACCCCACCCGCTCATTCGGATAGTCCGTCTCGCCCCGCAGCTTCTTCGCGCCTTTTCGCAGATATGCCTTTAGTTTCTCCCCGTACAGATACGGATCATTTCCCTTTTCAATTCCCCATTCCATCAAAAGTGCCGCTGCGCCGGAAACGAGCGGTGTCGCAAAGGAGGTCCCGCTTACGCGCTGTGTGCTCCCCTCCGATGCCGGAACCAAAAGATCGACCCCCGGCGCTGCCAGATCCGGCTTAGAGTCCGCAAACATCAGGCGGTTTTCCCTGTTTATTTTCTCGCCTCTTCCCGAAAAATCCGCATACGCTTCATAATATGAGTGGATTGCTCCGACCGAAATCACCTTTTGCGCCGTCGAAGGAATCGTCATCGTCAAAAGCGGATCGGGCCGTACAAACCGCGTATCTGCAGAACGACTCTGCTGGGTCGGTAAATACAGCTGATAGCTGCCGAGCACGATTTTTTCCGGAATCAGATGAAAGGTCCAGATCCCGGACTCAATATAACGATCCCGTGGGAGCAGGTCAAAAAAAATCTCCTGCCAGACAGAGTACGGCGACGGCTGCCCGGCATAAACCAATACCTCCGTCCCGTTTGTCAGCACATCCTGCCGTCCGTTTTTATCTGGCTGTACGATAATTTCCTGTCCGGATGGTGTCTGCAAAATCACTGTGAACACATCGGCATAGTTTTTCCACAGCTGTATATTCAGCGTCCGCTCATATTCCCCGATGATCAGCTCAAGCGTTTCCCTTTCCCTCTGCAGATTGCCGGACAATCCGTCAGCACGGGAACTAACGTCCGCTACATTTTTTTCCAGTTGTCCGGACGCATGACCGCCTGCCGCGCCCTCGTTTCCGCAGCCTACGCAGATTGCCGTCCGCCCGCTTTCCGCTGCATTGTCCAGAAAACGACACAGCAGGGAGGAACCGTCATGCGGTCCGTAGCAGTTTCCGTAGCTGATGTTGATGACAAGCGGCTGCCCGATTTTGGCAGCTTTGGAAAGCGACCAGGACACTGCGCTCATCAGCTGCGTCGTATGTGGATAGCCATTCTGTTTTTGGGAAAGCTTCACGACCAACAGCCCCGCGCCCGGCGCAGCGCCCCTCAGCCGGAGATTTGGATTGCTCCCGGCAGCAATCGCCGCCACCGCCGTTCCATGTCCGGAGCGGTCGATGCTCGGCACAAGCTCCAGCGCCCCGTCCCGGCTTTCTGCCTGCAGCGCCTCATCAATCTGTTCCTGTGAAAACTCCCGTTCCAGTTCCTGATCCCACAAAGCCAGAATCCGGCTGCTGCCATCTTCCTTTCGAAAATCCGGCATCCGATAATCAATCCCGGAATCCAAAACAGCGATCAACACGCCTTTTCCATCCAGGGGTGCGCCCTCATCCCTCTGCGAAAGAAGCGGCAAAATACAGCTGACACGCTTCGCCTCATACAAACCGGTCTGCAGATTTTTCGGCATCTCCACATATTCGATCTCCCGGGCAGCCACGAGCGCTCCGATCTGATCCTCCGGAAGCTTTATAATTGCATAGCCAGCCAGAAGCTTTTGTATCTCCATTCCGGGTATCTGCAGTCCGTCAATGTCCCCACTGTATTTGACGATGACCTCCCGCAGGTTTTTGTCCCTGGTCACTCCCACATCCAGAACCTCCGAGCGTTCCCTCTGTCCTTTACTTGCCGACAGGCTCAACAGCAGCAGATCCTCCAGCTTTTCTGATTCCATGGCAGATCATTCCTTTTCTGCAGAGGCTTCTTTCTTATATTTATGCCGGGAGCATCCGATGGTGCCTGCTTTTTGCGGCATTTTTGCCGACGTGCAAGATGAAAGGCAAGTTAGAAACTCCTAATCTGCTCTTCGTCAAGTCTTTTGAGAATTTCACATGCCAGCTTAACAGCGTTATCAAAATCGGCATAAGCTGAAATTCCGTAATGTGTATGTGCATAGCGAACCGGAACTCCGATAACGATAACCGGAACCGCTTTTTCAGTCAGATGTATCGCTGCACCATTGGTTGCACCAGCACTGCGGACTGCATCCTGAACCGGGATACCAAGCTTTTCTGCCAAATCCAGCGCATATCTTTGATAACGCGGATTGGTAATCATACGGGCATCTATGTGACGCAGCATCGGTCCACGCTTGATAGCTGTCTGAACCATATACGGTTCCACACAGGTATCATCTGCCGGGCATCCCTCAAAAACAATTGCAATATCCGGCTTAATTACCTGTGCTGTCACGGTAGCACCACGTACACCAACCTCTTCCTGTGCTGCACAAGCACCAACAATATCAACATTCAGCTCCTGACCGGCCAGGTTATGCATCGTCTTAAGAATCGCTGCGCATCCCAGACGGCAGTCAAAGCTCTTGCCTACCATCAGATCTGTAGTTTCTGAATATGTAAATGTCACATCCGGCACCACCGGTTCACCGATCCGAATCCCGAACTTTTCCATTGCCTCTTCTTTCGAAACAGCTCCAACATCCACCGTGATATCTTTCATATCCAAAGGAGCCTTACGCTCCTGTTCTGTCATGAAATGCGGAGGCTTGCTGGCAGTAATCCCCGGAATATATTCTCCGAATCGGTTGCGAACCCAGACTTTATGTGCCGGAATATTGTGATTAACCCAACCTCCGAGCTGAATAATGCGAAGTGTTCCGTTCGGGCAGATTGCCTGCACCATAAAACCAACCTCGTCACTATGTGCGTCAAGCTGAACAACCGGACGCTTGCCATTATTTTCTTTGCGGCGGATATACAGGTTGCGCATACAATCTTCTGTAATTTCTCCAAGTCCTTCTGCATAAGGACGAATCGCTGCTACCACTTCATCTTCGAAACCAGATGTACCGTTTGCATTTGAAATTGCTGCAATCATTTCCAGCGTTGTTTTTTTATCCATTCCAACACCGTTACTGAAACCCAAAAAAAGTTATAAACCTCTATATTTCATCATTTCGCTGACATTCAGATCTTCAACATCTATAAATCCTGGCTTTCGATTTCCGATCTCCGATATGGTCTGGTTCAAATCGTTTTTACGGATGTTTGTTACTCTGTGATTTCGTTTGAATAAAAGTTTTTCCTTTTTGACTACATTATTTGGTTTACAGTAACTTTCTCCTTTCTTATGTCCATGTTCTTTCAAATCTGCGTCCATGCGAATACGGATGTTTGCGGTATTTCCCGCCACACGATCCCCCTTCTGCAGACAATTATAGTATATGTCATTTGTAAATATTAAACAATAAATTCCTTGTGGAAAAAGATATGGAATTGTGGAGAAAAGTCTGCTAGAATACGTGTCGTGTAAAAAAACTTTCCGTACAGAAAGGATCCTAAAGGATGTATCAGAATTATATTTTTGATTTATATGGAACCCTCGTAGACATACATACGAATGAAAAGAAAGCGTATCTCTGGAAAAAAATGAGCCTGTTCTTCGGGATGAAAGGCGCTGCCTATGAGCCGAAAGAACTCCGGACAGCGTATGAGACAAAAATCAAAGAGCAGGAAGCTGCACTTAGAATGGAATGCTGCGGCAGCCATGTGCCGGAAATCGACATTGCCGATGTGTTCCGGCAGCTGTTTGAGGATAAAGCTGTTTCGGTAACGGAAGAAGAAATTGCGGATCTGGCGAAAATGTTCCGTGCGATTTCAATAGAAGAACTGAGTCTGTTCCCGGGCGTGCCGGAAATGCTGCAGCGTTTAAAAGACGCAGGAAAGAAGGTTTTTCTGCTGTCCAATGCACAGGCGCTTTTCACCGCACCGGAAATTTCCCTGCTCGGCCTGACGAAATACTTTGACGGAATCCTGCTCTCGTCAGATGCCGGTGTAAAGAAACCGGATCCGGCATTTTTTGAGATGCTGCTGAAGCAGTATCACCTCAACCCGTCAGAATGCCTGATGACAGGAAATGACGACATTGCTGACTGCCACGGTGCAGCCTCTGCCGGAATTGCAAGCCGTTACGTGGCAACGCGCCAGTCACCGAAAATAAACGGTTCGCTTCCGGAAAACTGTGAGAAAATCGCTGAAATCGCGGAGCTGTTCTGATTAGAATGACCTTTAAACTGACTGCGAACGGTTCCAAGGTATTATAAATGATCAGGCATAGACCGCTTAGGAATTAGTGCCTGTAGCTTCAATTGCCTCTTCTTTCGCAGTTCCCACTTTCAAAAAATAAAAAAAATTGTGTTTTTGAAAGCGACATCTTGCATATCCTATTATCTGCCAGTATACTAAGTACAACGAGGTGGTTTCGAAAAATAAAAAAATTTCAATTTTTGAAAGTGGGCAACTATATGAAAACAATCACGAGAGCAAAATATCTCGATAGAATCATTGAACTGAATGGCACTCCTGACATCAAGATCATCACAGGTATTCGTCGATCTGGTAAGTCCAAACTGATGCAGGCGTATATTGCGTATCTGAAAAGCAACTTTGAAAACATCAATATTATTTTCATTGACTTCATGGATTTAGCGTATGAAGAAATCAAGGAATACCATGCCTTACACGCCTATGTGGAAGAACATTATCAGGAAGGCAAAACGAACTACCTGTTTGTAGACGAGGTTCAGATGTGTCCCAAGTTTGAGCTGGCAATCAACAGCCTGTACTCTAAGGGGAAATACGACATCTATGTAACAGGCTCTAATGCTTTCCTGTTGAGTGCGGATCTGGCAACTCTGTTTACCGGACGCTATATTGAAATTCATGTGTTTCCTTTCAGCTTCCAGGAATATTGCCAATATTATGATGATATTAGTGACAAAGATAAGCTCTTTGATGAGTACGCTATCAAGGGCGGTTTAGCAGGTTCCTATGCTTATAGAACCGAAAACGACAGAACAAACTATATAAAGGAAGTCTACGAAACCATTGTTACAAGGGACTTAGTACAGAAATATGCTCTGCCAGACACTTTGGTTTTGCAGCGTCTGAGCGAGTTCCTTATGGATAATATCAGCAATCTGACTTCTCCTAATAAGATCAGTCAGCTACTGACAGCAAATGAGACTCCAACCAATCATGTAACCGTCGGCAA
>ERZ894209.135-NODE-135-length-59076-cov-28.585453_pt1 | contig 59076 bp, 49 predicted proteins | sample MGYA00380288_ERZ894209 | MGnify/ENA primary metagenome ERZ894209 (study PRJEB32331, sample SAMN06328482) | human gut metagenome | biome: human gut microbiome; feature: stool | host: Homo sapiens | collected 2013-12-13 ... | reverse complement strand
GGAACTCTGATTTCCAAATTTCCAGATTTGTGATTTCGAGCCTCAAGAATATTCATTTTTACATACTTTAATTAGCGTTCGCTTGAAACATAGCCAACCTAATGTAGATTTGTATGGTTTGTATCCATAAGAGTCTTCGCAAAACATAAACTCTACTACCCGTTCTACATATGTTCTTGCAACCCACTGTACACTTCGATCTTGTATAGTCGCTATACCAAGTCGTCTGGTTCCTCCTGCTTTCTTTAGTATTTCCACCGCCATTACTGGAAACGGAAAACAACTTCCCGAACTCATTCAGTTCCAGATTTTGTAGATATTATTATTCCGTCTTTTTTCAATTTTCTCAAAATCCATACCCTCTATACCAGCACTACCTTTGTTTGCTTCCACTCTTCTCTTTTTGGTATCTCATATTGTTTGCTTTTATTCATCAAATTCTCCTAGTTTCCCAGTTGTTTTCTGTCTCAAGCTAAATGAGCCCCCCTTTGCTTCATTATAATTACAATACAATAACTCTCTCGCACTACGAGTGGCACCACCCCTGCATGGACACTTTTCTACTTTCAGCCTTGTCTTTCTGCGACTTGTGCTTTTTGTTTTTCGATTCTCATCGTCCTGCAAGTCCCCTTTTTTCACATAGAAACCTCTGACACATGCTCATGCTTTCTTAATGCCGTTTCGCAGCTAATCAGCGTTACAGGTATACAATAGTAGAAATGGTAAAAGCTAATGGAGTAAACGTTTATCACTATCTTACCTATCTGCTTGAAAAACTGCCTGATGATAGGATGGGTGATGATGAATTAGAACTTCTTGTAACGCCGTGGAATGAAACGTCAAAGCGGAGGTCGAACTTCGTGCAAACGACTAAAACACTCATATGTGAATTGTCAAGGTACTCCGGCTACTGAAAGGTAGTTGAATAATCCAGTCTCAAAAGTTCTTCCGCATTTTTCTGTTTTAGATTGAAGTCCAATTTTAGAATCAAAGATGGTTATTGGATTTTTTTGCTTTTTAAATATTACAAAATACGGAACTTTGCGGAAGAACCCCGGAGACGAGAATATTCAATTTTTTCTATCATAGATGCATTTTAAGATCCTTCACACACCAGGCGAATTCAGAACTTTAACCCATTAGAAACATGCACTGCTAAGCACGTATAGAAAAGGGCATTGTACCATAATGATTACTCCGTATGGTACAATGCCCTTTTCTATAAATATATAAGTATTAATTTAATATCCATTTTTCAACTCATAAAATAGTAAATATTAATGTAACAGTAAACATACTTGTATCGTTATCAATTTGCATCAAGGCACCATATTTTTCAATACATGCCTTCACATTTTTAATTCCAAAACCATGCTTACCCTCTCTATCCACTTTGGTAGTATAAAAATCGGCACCATTTCTATTAATATCTCCATTAAATTTATTCTCAACTTTAATTATTAAAAAATGACCTTTTTGGTTTTCAAATATATTGATATCTATAAAACCATCCTTAACCTTTTTAGCAGCATCAATAGCATTATCTATTATATTCCCCATAATTATTATAATATCAATATCTTTAATAATCCTCAAATTAATCCCCGGCTCAACATAAGCGTTATATAAAATATGATTAGCTTTTGCTTCCCGTTTCTTTTCACACAAAATGGTATTTAAGACTTTATTTTTACAAAAACAATCCTCTTCTATATCCCCTAACCTAATCTCCATATTTTGTATAACATTCTTAATTTCTTGATTTTGATCCTGAATAGCCAAATCACCAATAGTTTTTAATAGAAACCTTAAATCGTGCATATACTGTGCCTGTTCTATATTAACTTTTTCCATTCTATCGTAATACCTCTTTTCCATATCTGTTTTTAAAGACATTATTTCCCATGTTTGTTTTTCATTAACTAATCTAAATACATAATCATGCATTAAAAAAATAATCGCATTAGAAAAAAGCAATAGAATGCACCCAATAATTAAAGCACTTTCGTTAATATCCGTTATTTCAAACATCAAATTTGAGTAAACCAAAGTACTATATATCCACAATGTAGTAAATGGTAGAATTAAAGAAGAAATAATCAATTTATTATCTAAACCATAATCTCGTTTGCTAAGTTTTCTCTTTATTAAAAATAGAATAATAAATGTCGATAACTTTTCCAAACATGATACTAAAAATTTCAATATTTGTGCTTGATCTTTCCAACTATATTTATTACCTATAAAAAAAGATAATAAAAATTCAAATATAATTTCTACACTAGCAATTACTGTATAAAAAGTCATATAACAAAATATTTTTTCTTTTAGACCACCTTCAAACAACAGTATTGCATCAATAAAATAAATAGCTACACTAACAATCAAGTTTAACTTTGGATTATAAAATAAATTAACAGAAGCTATTATCAATACAGTAGCTATATATATTCCCATCTTTATTAGCTTATTCTTATTTTTTTGAGGCATTAACCCTCTAAAAAAATCATCAAAAATAATTGTCACAAAAATACATGTGAATATATTTACTATCTTATCCATCTCGTTATTCCCTCTTATACTTTCCACCAAGATATTTTGCAAATTTATTATGAAAAATATTTCTCTTTGATCTTGATATATTTAATGTTGTTAAGTCCTCTAAAGTAAGGACATCACGTTTTATAGCTATTATAGATCCTAGATTTACAATATAACTGTTATGTGCATATTCAAAATGTTTATTTTGAAGTTCATCATATATTTCCCTTAATTTTTTATTACTTACTATTTCAAAACACTGACCTTTCTTCTTTAAAAAAACATGTATACAACAACCTCTTTTTAAATTTGAAATATACGTTATATCATTAATATTGATTTTATTCATCTTTCCATCGCTTAACGCAACTAGATAATCATCTTTCTTGCTTTCTATCATTTTTTCTATAATAAGATTCATTTCACTTTCCAATTTACTTTTTGAATAATTTTTCATCAAATATCTAAATGGCTGAACATCAAAAAATTCTGGTTTTGGCAATTGAACACCCGTACAAAAAACAAGTATGGCATCTTGGTTAAATTTTCTCAAATGCCATGCTGCCGTTATTCCATCAATTTTTCCCATTTGCATATCTAAAAAAACCAAGTCGAATTCTTCGTCTAGATTCTTTAAAAAATCTTCACCCGAATAAAATTTATAAATTAAAAATTCTGATGAATACTCAGAATATGTTTTTATTATCGATTCAATAAAATCTACATATTTTACATCATCATCACAAATAGCAATTCTATACATTAGATTACCCCCTCCATCTATAAAGTTTTTGACTTTAATATTATAAAATAAATGTAACCTAATGCAACAGAAGAATCTTTCAGTAAATCAAACTCATGTCAAATATCTTAAGTATATTATTCATATATTTTACCAATGCACAATATATTAGTCAATAGCACAATATATTGTGCAGAAACAAAAACAAAGAAATACTATAATAATTATGTATCAAAATACTCTCTGTACCAAATATGGATTATATAAGGTTCTTGTCTCACAAAGTACCTATTCATTATTTTTAAAATCTGTAAGGTTAGAGTTCTCTTTTGATGCCCAAACTTATTTAAAAGATTATTTTGAGGAGTCATAAGCATTCATGCCAAAAGAAGTTGAATTTAAGAACAGGGATCGCTTTATAGAACTTGGACTTACTATTGCTGCATTACGTAAAATTCAAGGTTTATCCCAAGAGCAGCTTGCTGAGAAAGCGCATTTAAGTCGTTCACACCTAAGTTCCATAGAAGCACCAAATGTTATACAATCATTTTCTTTAGAAGTTTTATATAATATCGCAGATGCTCTGAATATTAGTGCAGGCGATTTACTTAATTCTTCTTTTCCATGTCTAAAAAAATAGCACTGTCCTTTAGGTTACATTTTAAAGGTACAAACCATTCATTAAACGAACATTCTATGTTATTTGTTGTTTTCTTTCCACTCACCTTAAAGCAAGATTCGCCCGAGTAACTCAAAACTCACTTCGTGATTTTTGTTTACCCGGCGATCTTGATGGGGATTTCGCTCCCCATTCCCTCGGACAGTGCACATTTTCAAATATGCAGATTGGCTCCTATAAAAATAGTCGCAGCGTGATTGTCTCCATCACGGAAAATCAGAAACATTTTCTCTATAAAACCTTTCCCTACACAATTCTCCAATTGGCTTATTTATATATATCACTAAATTGGTAGAGGAGGGATTAAAATGGCAAGACCGAAAAAAGAAAAGGAATTGAAACATCATCATCAGATTATGCTCCGTCTCACAGATATAGAATACGAACTGATTTCCACCAATGCCCAAAACGCACAGCTTCCATTGGCTGAATATGCCCGGAAACAGCTTATGAATAAAAAGGTGATTGTGAAATATGAAATTGTAGCAGATTTTCCGGAAATAAAAAAATTAATTGCAGAGTTTGGAAAAATCGGCAGTAATTTAAACCAAATTGCTCGCTACTTCAACTTTGGCGGTATTCATTCACAGGAAATACGGAAAGAAATCAACCAATGCATTGCTGATATTTATGAAATGAAATATAAAGTTTTAAAAATGACTGGAGACTTTACTGCCTTTTCATCACCTACCCAAAACCATTCCAAGGAAAACTTACATGGCAATACTGAAACACATAGCAAGTAAAAATGCAGATTACGGAGAAGCACAACGCTACCTTATTTTCCAATACGATGAATATACAAACAAACCAGTCCTTGATGAAAACGGGCGGCTGATTCCCCGTAAAGAATATTATCTCGATGGAATAAACTGTGATCCTTTTACTTTCGACATAGAATGTAAAGAACTAAATATACAGTATCACAAAAATCACTCTTATGATGAAATCAAGTCACATCATTATATCCTCAGTTTTGATCCACAAGATTGTGCAGATCACGAATTGACCGGAGAACAGGCTCAGGCTCTCGGTATGGAATTTGCCAGCAAAAACTTTCCCGGACATCAAGCACTTGTCTGTACACACACAGATGGACATAACCACAGTGGCAATATTCATGTACATATCATAATTAACAGTCTGCGGAAACTGGATGTAGAGCCACAATCTTTTATGGAACGTACCTGCGACAGCCGTGCCGGATATAAACATCATTTGACAAAAGATTATCTGAAATATCTCCAACAGTCTCTTATGGATATATGCCAGCGTGAAAATCTGTATCAGGTGGATCTGCTCTCTCCTGCTTCCAAGAAGATTACAGAAAAAGAATACTGGGCGTCCAGAAAGGGGCAAAAAGCCCTGAATAAACTGAATCAGGAAATCCTTGCCGATGGTTTAACACCAATGAATACCCGCTACCTTACACAAAAACAATTTATCCGTGAGGCTGTCGATGATATTTCTTCTTCTGTCCAATCCTTCTCAGACTTCAAGAAACGATTATGGGAAAAATATGAAATTGAAGTATTTGATAAAAGAGGACGTTTCAGTTATAGACATCCAGAACGTGAAAAACATATTTCGGAGCGAACACTGGGAAGCGATTATGGAAAAGCACATTTACTTGAAGTATTCGCAGCTCATACTGTTCGTCCTGAAATCCGCAAAAAAATAATTCCCTCTGAACAAAATCCTTGTCAGAAAGGTTTTGATTCCATGCCTGCCGACTTCCTGAACTCTTCTTTTGAAAAAGAAATGGATACCGAAACACTTAAAATATTATTTATCAAATCTGACCTCCAGCTAGTCGTCAATCTGCAGAACTGCATAAAGGCTCAACAAAATCAGGCATACGCACAAAAAGTAAAAATTTCCAACCTTCAGCAAATGGCAAAGACCGTTGCCTATATACAGGAACATCATTTTGATACAAGAGCCAATCTACAGAATGAATATGATGATATTACCATACAGCTATCTCAGGCAAGGCGTACTGTCAAAAAAACTGAGGCTGACCTGCGTGACATCAATGAACAGATTCACTACACCGGTCAATATTTTTCCAGCAAACCTGTCTTTACACAAATGCTACAGTCAAAGAACAAAAAAAGATTCCGGCAAGAACATCTAACCGAAATCGAAACTTATGAAGCCGCTGCCAGATACTTAAAAAACAAACATCCTGATGGAAAAATGCCATCTATGAAACACCTAAAAACAGAAAAGGAGAAACTACTCACACAGAAAAATGCTCAGTATGGTACTTACCGTTACTTTAAAGATTACCAGCAAGAGCTGCGTACCGTTTGTACCAATGTAGATACTATTCTAGGAAAAGAACCAGTGAGAACCCAGGAAAAATGGAAAGAATCTGAATTGTAAAAAATCCTTGTCAACCGGCAAGGCTTATTGTAGAATGATTGCATGGGTACTGCCATTCACGGTAGGCGGTTAGTCCTTCTTCTCGGAGGGACTGTTACCCTCCGACTACATAGACATCTACAGTTTTCCCTGTAGAAATACATGAAAGAGGAGGGGTTGCCAATGTTGACAATCGAAGGTTTGATCGCAGTCATTAGCTTATGCGTTGGCTGCTTCAGTCTCGGATACACAATAGGAAGCAGAAAACAAAAATAACCGCCCAAAGTCTGGAAAACTTGCGGTTATTTTTGTAACCAATATAATCAAGGACTGACCGTCTATCGGCAGTACCTTTTTTATCTAATCTTATCTTATCAAATATTCTTTTTACTGTCAACGGGTTTAAGTTTCATAAAAATACCCCAGCCAGCAAACTTGAATCTGCTGACTGGGGTATCTGTTATTTCCTGTTACGCTCCAAATCCTGTACCTGCTGCTTTCCGTTTCTGGCAGCTATATCCTTTTGCTTTTGATGCAATTTTTTTAATACAGATTCCCGCCCCCTTTTTTTCTTTTCATGGGTATTATTTATTCTGCCGTCAATCATATTATAGTTTTGTTCTTCTGTCAGTTCCGCACTCCGAAGATACTCACCGTTCTCATAATATTTCTGATACGTTTCCAGCTTCGGCTTTTCTATAGATTTTTCCGTATGTGGAGAGTTAAGAAATATTCTGATCTGCCGGATTGTCTGCTCATCAAATCCCCTGCTCTCCTGGGAAACAATTTCTCCCTCTTGTGATACAACCAGGTATTGTGCAGAATTTTTGTAAGTATCACTCTCCATCAAAAAGAACTGTCTGCCGTCAATAATAACTTCATCAGCAGCAATCCAGTTTCCTTTTTTTCCTTCCACATGAAAATCTGTCGTTTCCATAGACACCATGGTACCGGAAGAATACAGCCGTATAAATCCTGCAATCGGCACTAATCTCTCTTTATCTATATAATAAGCAGAGGCAACCCCTTCATGGTTATACACAAGTACATCACTGATACTCAGGGAATGGTATCCTTTAAAATTCTTCGGTGTCTTTAAAGACAGCCGTTTCCAAATAGAGTCTACCGTATCATGGGGAAGAGCCGTTGTTAGATAAACCTGATCATAATACTCTGCACGTACAGCAATTCCCTGTTCCTTAAAGCTCTGATAAGACCGGAAAGCAAGTTTTCTGCCCTGTGCATCCTGTTTCAACTGATAAACTGCAAACTGGTTTAACTTCATTCTCCATCCTCCGGCTCCTGCTTATACCCCTCCAGATCAATCCTATGATAATCCATATCTGTGATCCGTTTCAATTTCTCAATTGTTTGGAGAACAAGCGAATATATTTCCTGGTCTTCTTCCACATGGGGAATGATTTCTTCAATCCTCTCCATCGTTTCTCTGCGGTTTCCTGCATCAAACATTGCCATAACCAACAGCTCGTTTTCTTCAAATTTCACGTTTCTCATAACTCCTGTTCCCCTTTCTTTTTCGTATGCGATTTTTCATTTTGTTTTGCCTGTTCCTGTGCTTTTAGCTTTGCCTGACGTTCCCTGAGTGCCTGCAGAACTGATTCCTTTCTTCCGACCTTTTGCTGCTGGGAAATCTCATTCCTTTCTTCCTGCAATTTCTCAGTCACAATCTGTCGTTCCTTGTTTTTTGATATATTCTTATCAAATTCCTTTGCTATTTGATTTTCAAGATACTTTTTTACATCTGTTATAGCCTTTTGCACAAGAGAACTCTCATTATAATGCGGAATCAAATCAATCATATCTGTCCTGACCTGTCCGGCTGACATCAACTCATACTCTGCATTATCATAAGCGCTTCCATCGTGTAAGACAAAACCAATTCCTTTGATTCCGTTCATCCTCTCTGCTGGTATCTTTTCATAAACATCCAACGCTTCTTCTAAGGTAAGGTTTTCATGATATTCCCCCAACACTGGAAATTCCATACATTCTGCAGCATAAAATGAAATCGTTGCTTCTGTTTTTTCTGCTTCTTTATCGTCCAGATATTTTTCTGCTATTTCCATATATTCTGCCAGAGTACCTGTTTTTTCCTCGGAAATTGGATTAATGTCTAATTTTAATCCTGCAATCGCCATCCCATATTCATTTAAACAATTAAAAAATGTATCTTCTCTAATATTTCCTGTATAAGAAAGAACAACATCCAAATCCGAATTTTCTTTATATAACCCCTCCCTCGTCCGACTTCCATACACACGGGCACCAATTAATGTAACTTCTTTTTCTAATCCCATTTCTTCCAGTTGAGCCTGTGCAAAACAAAGAACTGTTTCTTCTATCTCTGCACAACTCTTCCCGCAAAGAGCCTTTTCTGGTGCTGTCCTGTCCGAAACAGAGGATGTACTTTTATTCCTTTCGGTTTCAATCTTAACCCCCTTCTGCAATTTCTCCTGCTCCACCTCATCCACTTTCTGCAGTAATTCCTCACTATCAATTACCTTACATTCCTCTATTGATGGGCAAAACTCGTCACGCACAATCTCCTGCAAAATCTCTTTAAATGTCATACCAAAATCTTCATATATTCCGCCGTCCACTTCCCCGTATTCTTTATCGTAAAAAGTATAATCAAAACCACCCGGAACCTCCTGTATAAAAAGGTATTTTTCATTTTTTTCAAGCCAATAAGCAATTTGTTTATCATACTCCTGAAGATACTGTTCTGCTTTTTCTAATGCAGCTTTTGTTTCCGAATTTATCCATTTACCACTTAAAGAGATAAATTCAAGATTTTTTACTTCCTCTATTCCATTTTTACAGGAAATCAAAGGCATCCGTGAAGGTGGATTTTCTGTACTTTCCATTCCAATCTGTTTATCTAAATGATTTACTAAACGGTGATAAGCACCTAGCGCTTCATTGATGTCTGTAAAATACTGGTATTCACGCTCTGCCTTTACACCGTAAGCGTCATTCACAACATAATATCGTGCAATAAATGGCACTTTCATTTCCCGGTCTTCAACTCCTTTTTCTTCCAGAAACTCTCTGATTGCTTCCATAGCACCCTGATCAAATCCATTCTCCAAATCCTGTGCTACCAGCTCTCCATCTGCATTTAAAATAACTGCCGCCACAGAATCCCCATATTCATTGTGACGCATCAAATAAAATATTTCATTTTCAATTTCCATCTTATCAACCGTATGCCATAAACCCTCATGCTGTTCTATTTCCACGCCGGTTGTATCAAGTGTAATCATGGAGTCTTCCCTTTTGCGGTTCATTTCTGCCTCCTGGATTCTCTGCTGTACAAAATCTGGCAGCTCCTTAAAACCAAAACTGTCCACATAATATGCTTTTGCTTCTCCATTTCTTTGTATCACAACCACATCGCTGACAGAAAGAGAATGTCCAGTATAATTTTCCGGATGATTGATGTTAAAAGTCTGATACAGGCTGTCCAGCGTATCATCCTCTGATAACAATCCGCCATAAATGTACGCATAGTCTGCCCCCTCTACAGTCATACCGTGAGAAGTCACAAAATCCATTCCCATAAACGCATACTCTCTTCCTTTCGTATTGCCGACAATCTGATAAATGGCGTAGCGGTTATCTATACCGGAAAGATAGAGGGATTCATTTGCTCTGCCTATGGCATTTTCAGTTTTTTCATGCTCTACTGTCAGATTATGTTCAGACATCTCCGACTGATATTCCTGAATACGCTGCATCCCTCCTGTCATATTTAATTCTTCCCCAATCCTCAAATACCCCTGTTCCGGGATATTCAGCGGGACAACAGTCAGGATTGTTGCTGCATGATTGACCGTTACATTCTTTTCAATGGTAAGAGGATAGCCCGGATCATAATCAGCTCCACGCAGTTCATAGCGATAAATCCCCTCCGGAAGTGATGCCAAATCCACACGCCCATTTGCAAACAGTGCCGGTACATCAAATAATTCCACTCTTTGGTATTCCTCAAAAGATAATACTGATGTTTCCTGTTCTGAAAATGTTTTTTCTAATGGATGTTCCTTCTGTAAAACGTGAAGCTGCTCCATCATATTTTCGATAAAATATCCCGCTGTTTTTCTGATCAAATCCATGGATGTACGAAGTTCTTTCATATCTCTGTCACTGCTCCATCCGGCAATATACGGAAAAGAATATTCCGAAGAATCCAGTCCCAAATGCTGACATACAATATAAGCAACACTTTCCGCTTCTACTTCTTTTGTCATTTTGTCTTTTTCAACGCCCTGTTCCTCCATCAGATCCCTGTCATGCAAAAGAGCATGGGTAACTTCATGGATGGCTGTTTTCATGGTCTGGCTTTCACTCATCCCGCTTTTAATCACAATCTCCTTATCCGTATTGTGATAATATCCATGAGATGTCCCCTCAATTTCTGCAAACCGGATCGGTACCGGAGAAACATTTCGGATTGCTTCCATGAATACCGTAAAATCTGCAACTTGCCCCGTCAGGTCCGCCCCTCCCAGATCAGGTAAAGGCTCCCCCTCTGTCTGTGAAACATCAAATACAGTAGCCACTTTAAATCTGGGAATCACATGCTCAATAATCTCCGTTTCCGGCTGTCCATTCGCTTTTAATATTGGTTCATTTGTTTCTGGATCAATCTTTTCTACTTCTTCCTTTTCCCTTATCGGGGCGGGAGAGATAATCTGAATCCCTTTCTCCCCACGCAGCACATGTCGGTTGAATTTCTTCTGCCATGCCTGATACCCGGCCACCAGGGTAGCATCCGGCCTTTGCATTGCAATCAAAAGTGTATTGTTAAAGCTGTAATTATGGAATTTTGCCATCGTGTTTAAATATTCCCTGTAACGCTCAGATGTAAAAAGTTCCTGAACACCTTGTTCCAGCCGTTCTGTAATTTCTTTAAGCTGTTCTTCACGTTTGTTTGCCATCATTACATCCTCCTTCTAAAGTTATAAAAATCATCCCGCCACATGTAACCTGCGACGGGATATATGGTTGTTTTACAATTCATGTCCTCTTCTTTGGGTTTTGGACATTTTCTTCTCTTTCTGTGCAGCTTCCACCTGCTTTGATCTAAGTTTCTGCAAGACAGATGGTTTTCTTTCTTCCTCCGTCATGCGGGACGCATCTGATACTCTCCCTGCCAGATTGGAATATCGTCTCGGAACATCCGCAACTTCTTCATCCATCCCCAGGGTATCCGATGAGCCTTTTCCATCCATATCCAGCAAAATGTTTAACTCTGACAGCCGTTCCAGTTTCATAGTCAGTTCTTCTTCCTGAGCAAAAGGATGGGTAACTTCTTCCTTTGCAGTGGCAAGCTGTTCCTGCAGTGTTTCTAATTTTTGCTTCGATTCCGCAAGATGCTTTTCAATATTTCCAAGAACATTTTGAATCCTTTGGACATTTCCCATGGCATCTTTTCCCATCTCAATGGGATAACTGCATTTCCCCTTAATCGTCAGTTTAAACTGCTGGTTAAACACATCATAACTGGAAGACAGGGAGAATCCCTGATATTCCCCGACAATCCCTTCTGTATGGACTGCCTTTAAGCCCGCACAGGCAGCAATCAGTGCCGTTCCTGCTTCTTTTTTGTCAACAAAAGTCTTTCCCCCTATGACCATGGAAAAGGCATTTTTCTCCTGTTCTAAAATCGGCTTTGCAGTTTCCAGATCGGCAGCCAGTCCGGAAATACGTTCTTTCATGGATGTAATCTGCATCGGATACCGATTTGCAATATCTGTCTCCAGCCGATAGATCTGACTTGTGTGGTTTGCCTTCATCAGCTTCAGTTTACTGACCTGAATATCCAGATCCATTTTTTCTTTTATGTAAGGGTTTCCTGTGGCAAGAGCTTTAATCTCCGCATAAGAAAGCGCTGCATCATCCACATCCTCACAGGCACGTACCGGGGATTTACTGGTCATAATCTGTGAAATAAATTTCTGCTTATTCTCTAAAATCTGCCACATATACGAATCAAATGTATTTTCCGTGACATAACGGAAGATCTTAACTTTCTCATTTTGGTTTCCCTGGCGGAGAATACGACCTTCCTGCTGTTCCAGATCAGATGGCTTCCAAGGGCAGTCTAAATGGTGAAGAGCAATGAGCCTGTCCTGTATATTGGTGCCAGCACCAAGTTTCGGTGTAGAACCAAGAAGTACACGCACATCCCCTGCCCGTACCTTTGCAAATAATTCTGCTTTTTGTGCCTCTGTCCCTGCTTCATGGATAAACCGTATCTCCTCCCGTGGGATGCCTTTTTCCACCAGTTTCTCACGGACATCATCATATACATTAAAAGAACCGTCATTTTTCGGTGTCGAAAGATCACAGAAAACAAGCTGTGTTGACTTCTTCTCTGAAGTCTCCTTCCATATGTCAAATACATTTTTTACACAGCGGTTTACCTTACTATCCTCTTCATCCGGCAGCATGTCGTTGATGAGTCGCTGATCCAACGCACATTTTCTTCCATCGTTCGTAATCTTCAGCATGTTATCGTCTTTTGCATCTACCACACCGCCCCTTACCAATTCTGCACGGTCAGCAAAGCTGCTTACCATTTCCTTCTGAATTTCACTGGGTTTTAACACTTCATTGATATATTCTGCTTCCGGCACTGGAAGGTTTAACATATCCGCAGTTTGTACATCTGCAGCTTCTTTAAATAGTGAAATAAGTTCCGGAAGATTATAAAAACGGGAGAACCGAGTTTTTGCCCGGTAGCCCGTTCCCTCTGGAGATAATTCAATCGCTGTAACAGTCTCCCCGAAAGAAGCTGCCCACGCATCAAAATGTCCCAATCCCATCTTCTGGATCGTATCATACTGCAGGTAACGCATGATGGTATATAACTCCGTCATACTATTTGAGATCGGGGTTCCTGTTGCAAACGTCACACCCTTACCTCCTGTAATTTCATCCAAATACTGACATTTCATAAACATATCCGAAGATTTCCGTGCGTCCGTCTGTGAAATACCTGCCACATTCCGCATTTTTGTATATAAAAAAAGGTTCTTATAGTAATGTGACTCGTCTACAAACAGCCGATCCACACCTAACTGCTCAAAAGTAACAACATCATCCTTTCTTGTCTGGTCATTTAGTTTTTTCAATTTTTCCTGCAGCGTTTTTTTCGTTTTTTCCATCTGCTTAACAGTAAACCGAGTCCCCTCTTCCCTTGCCATATCTTCAATCGCAAAGGTAATATCTGCGATCTGACGGTTGATTGTCTCAATCTGCCGTTCCTTTGAAAGAGGAATTTTTTCAAACTGGCTATGCCCGATAATTACTGCGTCATATTCCCCGGTTGCAATTCTGGAGCAAAACTTTTTTCGGTTTGCCGGCTCAAAATCCTTTTTCGTTGCCACAAGGATATTTGCTCCCGGATAAAGCCTTAAAAAATCATTGCCCCACTGTTCTGTCAGATGGTTTGGCACAACATATAGATTTTTTTGTGCAAGCCCCAGACGTTTGCTTTCCATACCAGCAGCAATCATTTCAAAGGTTTTCCCTGCCCCGACACAATGGGCAAGCAAGGTATTCCCTCCATAAAGAACGTGGGCAATGGCATCTTTCTGGTGGGGCATTAGGGTAATCTCCGGTGTCATGCCGGCAAACTGAATATGTCTTCCATCATATTCACGGGGACGGGTGCTATTAAACAATTCGTTGTATGTCCTGCAAATATCCTCCCGGCGCCGTATGTCTTTAAAAATCCAGTCTTTAAATGCTGATTTTATCATTTCCTGCTTCTGCTGGACCAGCATAGTCTCCTTTTTATTCAGGATACGTTTTTCTACTCCATCCTCCATGACCGTATCATAGATTTTTGTATCTTTCAGATTCAGGGCATCTTCCAATAAACGATACGCATTCCCCCTGCCGGTTCCATAGGTTGCCGTAATCAAAGGATTTCCAAAATCCTGTGTTTTCCCCGAAATATTCCATTGTCCATTGATCTTTGCATAAGTGACATTGATAGATTTTCCCAACCGGTATGCAGGTGTATGAAAAATCTCAGCCATAAACCGATTGATGTATTCCGCCTTGATCCATGGAGCACCCAGACGAACCTCTATCTCCGACGCATCCAGTTCTTTGGGCTGCACTCTTCTCAATGCTTCTGCATTGATCTGGAAAGATGGATCATGTTCTGCAGATGCTTCCGCCATCCGCAGTTTTTCACGCACATTTCCGGAAAGGTATTCATCCGAAGTCTCCCATTTCCCATCTAAAGGATTTTTAAAGATTACACCTGCCAGTTCTTCTATCACGGCTTCTTCTGAAGAATCCATAAGCTGTGCCATAAAAGGAATATCAACTTTTGCTCTCTCCCCGATACATACAGCCAGTGCCTCACTTGCAGTATCCACAGAGGTAACAGGTTCCGCACGTTTGATCGTCCTTTTGGTAAATATATCTGCTTTTCGTTTTAATTCCCCATTCTCATCCAATATCTCCAAAGAAGATAAAAGGCAATAACTGCTGTCCTGGTTAAATGCCCTTCGGTTGGCATTACTGCTGATCAGTCCATACTGGGAGGTAAAGCTGTCATATGCTTTATTCAGTTCCCCTTGTACTCTCTGGATTTTCTCTGTCCCTTCTCCGTCCATCTGCAGCTCAATCAATTTCTGTGTGATGTTCCGAATCTCTATCATTCCAAGGACACGCTCTGCAGTCACTTTCGGCAGCTCCACCAGATTCATTTTTGAATTTTCCCGATAATAGACTTTTCCTTCTATATTTGTAAAGCTGAAATTCTTTACGTTAGGATCAGCAGGGACAGAAACTGCCGCATCCTCCAGTTCCGAATCTTCCAATTCCCTTTCCTCAATGTTTCCCTGGATATGACAGACTGCCTCTTTCAACTGGTCTTTCAGCTTCCTGTCAGGGAGAGCTTTTACTGTAACCTCCTGTTTTCCATACTGGGTACTTTCTGTTGCAAATTCTCCCAACACCATTTCCGGATGCTCTGCAAAATAAGAATTGACCGTATAACCTTCCGGTGTCGTTCCAAGTTCCACCCACCCCGGTTTTTCCAATGATATACGGTCACGTTTCTGAAAAAACAGGATGTCTGCAACAACTCCTGTGTTCGCATTTCTCATAAACGCATTATTTGGCAAACGGATCGCACCTAGAAGTTCTGCCCTGTTTGCAAGATATTCCCGGACTGCCGGATTCTGTTTATCCATAGTCCCACTTGACGTCACGACTGCAACAACTCCGCCCGGACGTACCAAGTCGATGGATTTAGCCAGAAAATAATCGTGGATCATGAAATTATAACGGTCATATTTCCGGTCAGTGACTTTATACGCACCAAATGGCACATTCCCAATCACACAGTCAAAAAAGCTCTCTGGGTACTCCGTCGTCTCAACCCCCTGGACTGTGATTTCGTTCTTCTGGTATAACTGCTTTGCTATTCTTCCTGAAATACTATCCAGCTCCACTCCATACATCTTTGAACCTGCCATGCTCTCCGGAAGAAGCCCCATAAAGTTTCCCACACCACAAGAGGGTTCCAGGATGTTCCCATTCCTCAGTCCCATATTTTCAAGTGCTTCATACATTGCATGAATGACTGTCGGAGAAGTATAAAAGGCGTTTAACGTAGATGCCCTTGCCGCCTCATATTCTTCTTTGGTCAATGTATCGTATAATTCCCTGTATTCCTCTGCCCAATCTGAATTTTCTTTATCAAAGACATTAGGGATACCTCCCCATCCAACATATCTTGACAACACTTCCTGTTCCTGGGGCATTGCAAGTCGGTTTTCTTCCTCCAGTTTTTTCAACAGATGGATTGCTTCCATATTTGCTTTAAATTTTGCTTTCGGACCACCTGCACCGAGATCATCATCGGTAATACGGAAATTTACCCGTTCCGCTTTCCCTTCCTGTTTTTCTGGTTTCCATTCTACAGCATTCCCTTTTATTTCCGTTTCTCCCGGAACGATTTCTGAACCATCTAAAAAATCCTCCAACGGAAGATGCCTTTCCTGTCTTTGTGCATTGATCTCTTCTGGTGTCATTACTACAGAAGTCAGTTTTTCAATTTCCGATTCAAAACGGTGGCGTTCATTCGCTGATATGCGTTCCATCACATCTGCGATAAGCTGCATCTGTGCCGGCGAAAACTCCGGATTCAGCAACAGCGTAATATCCATCCCATTTTCTGCCGAAAAATAGATTACATCCATCTGCTCAGGAGAAAACTCATCAAAGGAAGTCCCTGCCTTTTCCATAGCCTCTAAAACATGTACATCTATTTGTTCCTCCACGCTTTCATAAAATCCCGCATCGGTATCCTCTGTTCTATCTGCTTCTTCCTTTGGTTCTTGTTGCATCTCTAGCTGAACTTTCAGTGTTATTACAGGTTCCGGTTCTGATTTCATAAAATCAAACAAGTTCATCTGCCTGCCGGTTCCTTCTATTTCTATCTCCTGCTTCTTCTGTGGAAAAATCGTATAAGTTCCTTCTATGTACTGATGAATTTCTGATAAAATCTGCACACGTTTCTCATATCCATCAAAATCTAACGGAAGTTCTGCAAGAGCAGCATCCATGCCTGCAACAAGCTGTTCTGCTAAATCCGGATCTTCCAATATCCCCGGAAGTTCTTCTCTTGCCCTCTCATAAAAAAAATCTTCTTCAAAGGGACGCTCTATCTCTTCTGGCAGGCGGGCATAAAAACTGATCACACGGTTTGCCATCCTCTCCCGTTCATAGGAAGGCATCCTTGTATAATCACCAGCTTTTAAATAGCTGTCATGGTCAATCAAATACTGGACACGTTTTGCAACCGCCGGCCACTTTAATAGAATGCTCACATCTGGCTTTCCATAATCCCCCCGTTCCAGTTTCAACCCTTTTCCGTTGTATTCTGCATGGGAATGGTCAGCGCCGCTGAGTGCATGGCTCTGTCCTCCAATCCCATACTGTTCCTTAACAAAATCCGTCTTTTCTTTTTCTGATTTATCCTGAATAAAAAAGGCATAGGTCGTCAGTCTTCCATCCGAATAAGCCCCTCCACGGGAAAGAAAAGCATCTATCTCATCCTGCGTGATAAAGACTTTGTGTTCCTGCCATTGAAATCCTTCTCTTGCCTGATAGGGAACTGCTTCTTTCGCAAATTTCTGAAATTGTGCGGATACTCTGTCTGGACGATAATACTGGCAACGCATGATTTTCTTATCCTCTGCATATGCTTCTGCCAATCCTTCCAGACGTTCATTAAGGTCTGTGAGAAACTCTGGCTGTTTCAACAAGTTTCCGATACGCTCAACCATCTCTGGAAAACCGCCATAAAATATCTGGTTATCTTCAAACACAAGTTCTGATACACCTTCCGCCATATCACGCTGCATATACGCCAGCACCTCTGCATGTTCTTTAACTGCATTTGCCCTGGCAGCTTCCAAAACAGCTTGTGGTGCATATTCACCCTGGCGTAAAAGCTGGTGAATCCGTCCTGCCACTTCCTCCCATGATAAAAAAACCTTATCTAAGATATGGTCATATATGGTATGTCCGACTGCAATCTGCATCCCCAGTTCGTCATACCAGACAGAATATTCTTTCCCGTTTATCACAAGACCGATACCGCCCTCACCATATTCTCGCCTGACAAACTCTGTATATTCCTCCGGTGTCTGTTCGATCATAAAATTGTAAATAATACGGAGATGGCTTCTATCTTTGTTACCACCCTTTCTCAGAACTTCATCCACCACATCAGAAGGAATGGAAATTTCTCCGGCATATAGAGCTGCCTGCCGTTCTTCGATAGAGCGTATCTGCTGTTTTACTGTAGGCAGTTCGGGCAAAGATAAAGCAGAGGCAATTTCTTCCTCTGCTTCACTCAAATCCTGTTCTGTTGTTTCTTCGATTAACTGTACACCAATTCCTTCAAGATGCTCTCTTCTGCCATCGCTGTCAGATTGTTCATGTGGGCTGCCCACCTCATCTGATCCATTTCTTTGTCTGGTGCCGGATAAGTCTTCAGGAGATTTTCCATCAGGACTTCCATCCTCTCCTGTGCTGTTTTCTCGATCTCCATCAGGTGGCTGTTCAATTTCCCTGTCAGCAGCATACTCTGATACCAGTTCTTCTTGTGTTCCTTCAGATAAGTCCTCCGAAGCATCCCGTATTTCCCGATGGTCGTCGGTTCTTCCTCTATGGTCAGGTTCGGAAACAGATAATCTCCTTTGCGATGATATGTCGGTTCCATTCTCTAGTTCTCCTTTCTCTTTACTTTCACGAATTAACGTGTTGAATTTCTTATTGTTATTATACACAGGATTTTGCGAAAAAGCAAGCTGTTGGGACAATTCTTCCTGATAAAATTTTCTGACTGTCCTTCCTATATCCCTCAGCACGGTTTCTGCAGACTCACAGACAGCATTTCCAAGAAATGCCAGTACCGGCAAAGCATTAAAATCTGTAATCCCTACAAAATCCTCTGCTTCCAGATATTCCATCGGCTCAAGACCACACCGTCTTGCTAATGTATAAAAAAGACTGTCCACCATCAGGTTTCGGAAATTCACACGGATAGAATCCGCATCCATCTCCTCCAGAAAACTGCCTTTCACCTCATAAAAAAGTCCGTCCATAGCTTCCTCCAGATTTTCCTCTGTCATTTCAGAAGCTACTGCAAGCAGGGCATCTCCAAGCCCTGTTATATCATGTCCTGCCAACCCATAAGCGTCGGTGAGATGTTCCAGCAGTCCGCCTTCATACCGTTCTTCCATTTTCCATAAATATGGCGTCCTTCCTCCCCTTACCATATGGGTATCTTCTATATCAAACACATAGCGGAGTCTCTGTCTCGGACCAGTATCGTCGATCAGGGCTATCCCCTTTGCCCCACGGTTTACCCACCGTCCCATTTTTTCATTCCATGTTTCCAATTCCGCACAGGCAGTAGCCTGTGGACGCTGTGCGTGGATCAAAAGATTATCTGCAAAAGGATAGCGGTACAATTTTGCCGCTGTATCCAGATATGCCATCCAGTCCCGTGGGGAACTTGCCACATCCGAAGCGGTTTCTTCTGCCAAAACCCTTATATCATTTATTTTTGCCATATATTCCCTTCTTTCTTTTTGTTTTTTCTCCTGCACCCGTTGACTATATAAAGAAATTTAGTTATAATTTTGTTATAAAGAAAAGGAGGTGCAGGATATGCCAACCATTCGTTCCAGTGCTGATCTACGGAACAGCTACAATGAAATTTCCACATTTTGTCATAATTATTCCGAACCGGTATTCATCACCAAAAATGGGAAAGGTGATCTTGCAGTCATGAGCATCGAAGCCTATGAAAATCTGGTCGGTAAGTTTGAGTTATACGGGCTTATCCAGGAAGGTCTTACCGATATTGCAGAAGGTAAAACCCGCCCGTTTTCCGAAGCCATGTCTGATATAAGGAGCCGCAGGAAAAGGTGAATTATCACATTCACATCACACAGACAGCGGAACGAGATATGATAAATGCTGCCGATTATATTGAATTTACACTCAAAAATCCAGAAGCCGCTGACCATCTGCTGGATACTGCAGAGGAAAAGATCAATGCCCTTTCCCAGTTTCCGCAGAAATTCCCATTGGTCGATGACCGCATCCTTTCTTCCTGGGGGATTCGTTTTACCATCGTGAATAACTATCTCGCTTTTTACCGCATTTCAGAAACAGAGAAACAGGTAACTGTTGTCCGTTTTTTGTATGCCAAAAGTAACTGGGCATCCATCCTGAAAACAGGATTCCCATTACAATAAGACAAAACAAATGTCTCCGCCCTGACCGGCGGAGCTTTTTATTCCCTTTTACTTTTTCCTTTTGGAAATTCCAGGTGGAACTCTGCCTTTCCATCCTTCGTTCCCATAATCAGATACGCATTAAAGTATCTGTCCTTTTTAACAGAATACAGATCTTTTACAAATACCCTGCCTTCTTTCAGAAGTTCCGCTGCCATACGTTTATCCATTTTTTTCCTCATTCCGGCAAGAAAACGGTTTTCTTTCCAAAGTGCAAAGGAACAATCCCGACTGTCACAGTAAAAATTATGTTTTCCTTCATAAACCGGACTCTGGCATACCGGGCAAATACCGATTACTTTTTTGTCCTGAAACTGTCTGCGTTCTTCTGAAGATATGCTCCTGCAATCCGCAAGAATTTCTTCCAGAAGCTTTATGATCCCCTCCATAAATCTTTCACTGTCTGCCTTGCCTTTTTCAACCGCAAGCAACTCATTTTCCCACTGTGCTGTCATGGCTGCTGATTTCAGTTGTTCCGGCAGGATAGATACCAGTTCCCTTCCTTCCATAGTAGGAAGAATCTGCTTTCCTTTTCGGACAGCATAATGGGAAGATACCAGTTTTTCAATGATCGCAGCCCTGGTTGCCGGTGTGCCCAGACCTTTTTTCTCTGTTTCTTTTTCAAAATCTTTATTTCCGGCAGTCTCCATTGCTGCGAGAAGTGTATCTTCACAAAATGGCTTCGGCGGTGCTGTAAAGCACTCCTTACATGCTGCCTGTATCTCCGGGAACACATGACCTTTTTTCAGATATTCCGGGAATATTCCTTCCTCCTCTTCATCCTCTTTTTCTGCCCCTGCTGATACTTTTTTCCGAAAAGCTGCTTCTACTTCTTTATATCCCATCTGCTCTGTTCTTTTTCCCTTTGCATGAAACTCATGTCCGGCACAGGTAACCGTAATTTCTGCCTGCTCATACTGGAAATCTCCTGCCACAGCTTTTAACACCTGCATGGAAGTCAGATATAAAAGACTCCTCTTCTTTTCCGAAAGCCCTGTCCACTCTGCTTTCATTGCCTGCTTTGTCGGCAGTATCGCATGGTGGTCTGTAACTTTTGCCGGATTGACCACACGCCTTACATCCGCATAAAAGGAAAAATCAAGAAATTCTTCCATCATATCCCCTGCAAGTTCCAGAAGTGTTTCCTCCATATCACTGGTCACATACCGGCTGTCTGTCCTCGGATAAGTAAGCAGCTTTTCTTCGTACAATTCCTGCAGCGTGTCCAGTGTTTCTTTTGCCGTATAACCAAACAGACGGTTTGCTTCTCTTTGCAGCGTTGTCAGGTCATATAATTTCGGCGGCAAACCTCTCTTTTTTTCACGATTTACCTCCATGACCTCTGCGGATTTTCCACTGCATAATGCAGCAAGCTGTTCTGCTTCTGTCCGGTCTTTAATACTTTCCGAAACAAATATCATATCTCCTGCCATCAGCCTGACCTTATAATAGGTTTCCTTTACAAAATTCTCGATCTTTTCCTGACGTTCCACCAACATGGCAAGTGTCGGCGTCTGCACTCTTCCAACCCGGAAAGTTTTACCATAAGTCGTAGTAAAGGCTCTGGTCGCATTCATGCCTACCAGCCAGTCTGCTTTTGCACGGCAGACAGCCGCCTTTGCCAGATTTTGATATTCTGTCCCGTTTTTCAAATGGGCAAACCCCTCTGAAATGGCAGCATCCTCCATAGAACTGATCCACAACCTTTTGACAGGAAGCTTACTGCCTGACAATTCATAGACTCTCCGGAAGATCAGTTCCCCTTCCCTTCCTGCATCACAGGCATTTACTACATATTCCAGATCTTTCCGGTTCAAAAGCATTTTTAATACCTCGAACTGTTTCCTGGTACTTTGTGACACCAGAAGTTCCCAATTCCCCGGCAGGATCGGAAGGTCATCAAACCTCCACTTTTTATACGTTTCCCCGTAAGCTTCCGGCGGTGCATATTCTGCAAGATGTCCGACACACCAGCTTACGATGCAGTCTCTTCCCAAAAGGAATCCATCCTTCTTCTGATAAGCTCCGATTACCTTTGCCAAAGCCTGTGAAACACTCGGCTTTTCTCCAATCACTAAATACATAACATATCCTCCTTCATTAAAATAAGGGCAGCCTTATTGGACTGCCCGTTTCCTGTCATTCCATATCCTTATTCATCCTCATCTTCATTGACCGTTTCCAGACCATCCCCTATTTCAAGGTTTTCACTGGGTGCTTCCTCTGTTTCCTTTTTGGAACGTATCTTCAGAAAATAAAAACCACCAAGTCCCAGGAGCACCACAAGACCGATCACACCCATCATGTTTTTACTGCCATCCTTCTGCGGCTCTTCTTCCTCCGGCTTTTCCTCTGGCGGCTGTTCTGTTTCCGGAATCACTACGCTCGGCTCTGTTTCTGGTTCCTTTTTCTCAGATTCGTCTAAAAATTCCTGCAGGTCATTTTCGTCAATCGTAGAAAGCATATAGACATTCTGCGTGTTCTGTGCCTTGTCTACCACTAGATAAAAGGTGTTGTTATTGGCTGTACGGATTGTATAAAATTCTTTGCTGGAATCCTTTGTGATATGGTCTACGACTTCTCCATTTCCGGGTACAGAAAAAGCATCTTCTGGCGTAACTTCCTCTTCTTCCACAACTGGTTTCTCTTCTGCCGGCGGCGCTTCCGTCTGCTGTGCCTGCTTTTCTGCTTCTGCGACTGCATTTTCATCCACATTCGCATATGCGGTCACTCCATTTGCCCCAAACAGGCACGTAGCTGTTACTGCCATAAGAACCAGTATCTTACGAATTTTCTTCCATTTCATATCCTAAATCCTCACTTTCTGATGCTTCCTGCATCATTTCTTCATCCTCTTTATCCAGAGCCAATGTATCCTCCGGCTCCTTCCCTTTTGCGATCACAAGGGAACCCTCCTGCAGTCCGCAGAGCAGTTCATATAATTCCCTGGGCGGAAATTTCATCCCACGGATACTTTTGATGATCTCCATATCTTCATCCTGTTTCTGCATTGCCTGCACATTCCTCAGATGCTCCTGAAGCTGTGCAATCTTTTCTTTTGTTTTCTCTGTTTCATCCAGATAGCGTTTTAATTTTTTATTCACTGTACCCTTTCTCCTTTCCATCATGGCAAACGTCCGAACGCCATGAAATGCTGTTGCCAGTAAGACGTTTCAATGCTGGTATATTTAATAGGATCGCCACAATGGATCATCATGCCGTTTCCTACATAAATTCCCACATGGCTCGCTCCCGGCGTATTGTATGTACCCTGGAAAAAGATCAAGTCTCCGGGCTTTGCCTGTGAGGAAGGAACCTGTGCACAGCACCCCCGCAGTCCGTCTGCAGTCTGCCGCCCTACATTCCATCCGTTTCCGCAGTTGTTGATCACCCAGCTTACAAAACCGGAACAGTCAAAACTGGTACTCGGTGATGCCCCTCCCCATACATACGGGTAACCGAGATATTTTTCCGCTTCACGAATCATATTCGCAAATTTTTCATCCGATAATGCCTCCGGCGGTATTTCATAACCAAAGCCGCCTCCGCCAGATGGAAGGGACTGAATATCAAAAAGATAAGAACGGTTTCCATAGGTGTGATTGTAGAGGTCATACCGTTCTTCTTCGGCATCTGTCATACGGTTTCGCAGCACTGCATCCAGATCATGATTGGTAAGGGTAACATCCATACGGTTAATTTCATGTGTCTGCGTCACTTCCACCTCCCGGTTTCCATTATCGTCCGCAATAAAGGCTTCCCATGTCTGGTGTCCATGTGCGGACGCCGTTGCATGATCGCCATAATAAACATCGAACTGAACACCGTACTGGTCAAAAGCTCCTGTATCCTCTACGGTGTACTCCACTCCATTCATCACAACTTTTGTCCCCATAGGTACAAATGGATTGGATGCATCCACTGCAATCGTATGGTTTGCTGTAGGATAAACACCGCTTGCAGTTGGTCCGCCTGACCACTGACCACAGCAGATGGAACAATTACAATAGCCGCTGGTCACTACATTTCCAAGGGATTCTCCCACCCTCACTGTCCTTGTTTCTGTCACAGTTTCCCTGTGCGACTGTGTACGGATGGAATATTGTTCTTCAAATATCTCCTGCAGCTCCTCTGCCACCTGATCATAGGTAAATTCACCATATTTCACTGTAAAATAGGAAATCAAATGATATGGATTATGGCTGATCTCATCAATGTTGTAACGGTATTCATCGTGTCCCTCATGGCGGTTCTCCATGCTGTTGATCTGTTCATTCAATGCTGCTTCCAATGCCGCATAAGCATTTTCCACCGCATAAATATCAGCATCCGTGCTGGCATAAGTTGTCCCTACAAAAGTAGTTCCAAATCCCTGTATCCCTGCCCCGCAGCTTGCAAGGGAAGTAGACATCAGGGCAAATAGAAGAGCAAAAATACCCAGTCCCACAAGCAGTCCGCTATTCCTTTGGAAAATCTCTTTCGCTACCTGTCTTGCCTTTACCGTCATACTTTGTACTGCTTTTACTGTATGTGCGGACTTCTTTCCATCTTTTGCAGCTTCATAGGCTTCTGTAATACGCCGCTTCTGCCAGAATCGTTTTATCTGTGCTTTCTTCTTTGCTTCACTCTGTGCCGCTTTCCCGGACATCCTTTCTGCTTCTTTTCCACCCTCTGACATTCCAAAATGAAGAGTCTCCGGTCTGCCCTCCGGCATCTGTTTTTCCTTGAGACGCCCTGCATAAGACGAATGCTTTTTTCTCCTTTCCTGGGCATTTTTCAGCACTTTTGCTGCCTGCTCCGCTGCAAGTTCACTTTCCAGCACACCCTCTATTGCTGCATTATCAGAAGCGTCTTCTTTGATCTTTCCACGGAGCTGTGCCTTTGCCGCCATTGCAGTCACACTGGCGGCTTTTTTTCCGATCCCCGTTCCTGCACCTTTTACAAAACCTGTATCTTCATCATCAAAGGAAAGACGGCTGCCTTTTTTCTTCCCATCTTGTCCTGGATGTTCATGGAATTTTTTTGCTTCCTCTCCATCATCCGAAAAATTCTTTCCTTTATCAGAAGCCGCTTTCTTTCCTGCATATTCCTGAACCAGACGTTTTTTCCGGTTATGAATAACCGCTTCCTTTTTCTCCTTATATTCATCATCAGAAATTTCTTCTGTTTCCTGAAACTGTTCCATCCGTCTGGAGCTTTCTCTTATGGATTCTTTCTTTTCCTTTATCTTTTGATCCGATACAGGCTTTCTCTGTCTCATTTTGGGCAAAGAAGAAACCGCCCTTTCAGGCGGTTCGCACTCTTTTTCCCTATCCAGTTTTTGCGTTTCATGTTCCTCTGGATTCTGTCCGTTTGTTTCCTTTTCTCTGTAAAGTCTCCTTTTTCTATTTGGGGAAACTTCTTTTTCGTCCCCAGTATCCGATTTTTCCTCCGGGGAGCGTATTTTCGGGGGTGCTTCTGCCTTATGGCTGATTGATGTCTGGCTCCCATCTGACAGATTTTCTTCCATAAGTCCATCCCTGCTCATTTTCTGAACCTTTTTCTCCCTGGCTCTATATTCCTTCCCTGCCATCTGTATTTCCCCCTCTCCTGTTATCATTGATCTGCTTCGCTACAACCACCATCCTTCCATTTTTCTGTGAATACTCACAGGTTGATAACGTCAGAAGCTTCTCGCCATACCCCGCCTGGCAGCCTGTCTCATAAAGAGAACGTTCCTTACATTCTGAAACAAAAGTATCATATTCCTGCTTTTCATCCGCTTCGGCAAATGTATAGTAGGAAAAGCCACTTTCGGTATAAACCGATGTAGAAAATGCCGCCATGATTTCATATTTCTCGTTCCCATGAAGTGTTTTCAGGGAAATATATTTATGTTCCTGATAGAAAGTTTCTGATTTATAATCCTCCAACGCCGCAAACATTTTCCCACTGTTCATGTGATGACCATATATGATCAGATTGTCGCAGGTATTCGGATCACAATGCTCTGCCACAAATAAGGAACCATTCGCCGACCATTCTCCATAAAAATCACGTTTCAGATAGTAGTTCTTATCCTGTGGGCGGTACATAACCGGATAATCAATAACCGTTCCCTCTATGGAAAGCCACGCAATACAATCTGGATTTTCTCTGTGCAGGGCAAGCAGTCCTTCATCCACCGCTTCTATAGGATTGCCCTTTTCTTCCTGAAAAGGTTCTGTCCTTGTCGGCTTTTCATAAATATTCCGTATCGTTTCATAAGTCTGGTTGTCCTTTTTCTCTTCCATATACATCCCCATCAGGGAATAAATACTGAGTGTAAGCAGCACAATGGAAGAAAAAAGAAGCAAACCAGCCAGCCACTTTTTCATTCTGTATCCTCCGCTTTGATTTCTTCTGTTTTCTCCTGCTTTTCAAGGTCAGACGGTCTGGTTGTCATATAACCGTACAGCTTCAATGACTTGTCGAAACGGTCAATAAATGGAATGATTACATTTCCATAAAAAATCAAGCCTTCACCCTCTCCGCTGTTTGTCACATAGGAAAGCTGATGTGGGGAAATATTAAGCTGTTTTGCAAGAATCTGTCTGTCCCCTGCCGCCTGATTGAGCATATAGATAAAGTCACTGTTTTCAAAAATATTTTCAATTTCCCGGCTTGCCAGCAGGTCTTTAATATTCTGCGTAATCCCAGTCGGGATACCTCCCCACTTTCTGAATCGTTTCCAGATTTCCACGCTATATGCTGCAGTCTGTTCTTCTTTCAGAAGCAAATGGAACTCATCTATATAATATCTGGTGGACTTATGGGCACAACGGTTGATTGTTACCCTGTTCCAGACCTGATCCTGTACAATGAGCATCCCCAGCTTTTTAAGCTGCTTGCCCAAGTCCTTGATGTCAAAACAGACAATCCGGTTATTCAGTTCCACATTCGTCTGATGGTTAAATACCTTTAAGGAACCATTGACGTAAATCTCCAATGCAGTCGCAATCCTCTGTGCCTGCACTTCTTCCTGTTCACGCAGACAACGGTACAAGTCCCCCAATACCGGCATATTTTCCGGAATCGGATTTTCAAAATATTTCTGATAGACAATGGGCAGGCAACGGTCAATGACCGACTTTTCTTCTGCTTCAATCCCGTTCCTGCTTCCCATGATCAGCTCGCACAGGGAGAGGATAAAATCACTTTTTACCCCTAATGGGTTATCATCATCCGAATAATCCATATTGATGTCCATAGGGTTGATGTAATCGTGACTGGTAGAAGAAATATGGATTACCTGCCCTCCCAGTGCATGGACAAGTGGATAATACTCACCCTCCGGATCTCCGATAATGATGTCATCCTGCGTAACAAAGAACGCATTTGTAATCTCACGTTTTGCAGAAAATGACTTTCCGGAACCCGGCGTACCAAGGATCAGCCCATTCGGATTTTTAAGTTTCTTTCTATCCACCATGATCATGTTATTGCTGAGTGCATTCAATCCATAATACAGGGATTCCCCTGCCATAAAAAGCTCCTGTGTAGTAAATGGAACGAAGATTGCCGTAGAAGTTGTCGTGAGTGCCCGTTTGATCGGAACATGGTTCACACCAAGTGGAAGGCTGCTCATCAGCCCTTCCTCCTGCAGATAATCCAGCCTCCTTAACACGCAGTTAAATTTCTGTGCAATTCCCGCAGTCTGAAATACAGCATTTTCAAGCTCCTGCTTTGTTTTCGCTGTATTAAAAAAGAGCGCTGTTACAAGGAACATACGCTCATTTCTGGACTGGAGATCTTCAAGCAGCCGTTTTGCTTCTCCTCCATAGGTATTGAGGTCGGAGGGGATGATGTCCATATCATACCCTGAACGTACTGCCTTTTTCTGTTCTTCAATTTTCATACGGTTAATATCTGTAACCTTACTTTTCACCAGCTTGATTGCCTTCATCTGGTCTACAGACTGCACATGGAGATTAACGATCAGGTTTTTATCCATATCCAGAAATTCTGCAAGCATTTTATCTGTCAGCTCCGGTGCAAGTATCTGAAGATAAGATACCGCCCCGATGGTGTTCCCCATCTGGAATGTCTTCCCATCCTTAAACACAAAACTGGTAGGTGCAATAAAGTCCTTTGTCCCAAGCCCGGTTTTTACGAGCTGGCTGTAATCAAACTGGAACGGCACATTATTCTCCGGATTAAAGGTTTCGTAGAGGATTTGCAGCCGTTCCCCTCCATTTAAAGGATAAGCAGTCACTCCAAGCACCTTAAAGTTATTCAGAATATCTGCTTCGATACGCTCCAGCTTTGGCTTTGCTTCACGGATATTCTCTGCTTCAATAGAAAACGTGATATACTTCGTCTTGACCAGACCATTATTCCCTTTTGACAACTGGTTCTTTAACATCTGTGCATATTCCATACGCACTTCATCAAACTGGTCATTCTGTGGCTGGATACGGATCACCTGTTCAAATTCCTTCATACTGCTTTTATGGTTGATAAAAGAAAGCTGGAAATGGATTGTACTGTCAAAATAATTAAGGAAGTCACACCAATTCTCAAAGATTGCATTTTTATCCTCGTTCTGTGCCAACTGATAATTCAGGTCGTAGAAACGGATACATTTGGAATAAACCCTGTCCTGAACCCGGCAGATTCCATCCTTACCCATTTCTTTATATGCAATAGTTTTCTGGACAGACAGGCTCTTCTCTCTTTCCCTCTTTTGGGATGATTTTGTATTTCCCGCTGTTTTTTTGCCTGCCGGCTTTTTCTGTTCCAAGGGATAGTTTCTTCCGCCTCTCTTTTTCTGCCGTTTCAGTTGTTTTGCTTCTTCCTTTGCCTTACGTTTCTCCCTTTTTCTCTGCTCTTTCTTATTGATCTTCTCCCACTTTAAATCCTCTTTTCTACGGAGTTTCTCTTCTTTTTTAAGTCTTTTTTCTCTTTTTCGGAGATATTTCTCCCGCCTTGTCATGCTTCGTTCCTCCCTTCGTTTTCCTGTTTTCTTCCATATGGTCCGACATTCCCCCTTCAAATAGATTCACGGTTTCGTACCTGCGGACGGACGGACGCAAAATTTTTACCCGGATGATATTGGATAAAATCTGTTCCAGGTGCATCCCATCCTTTTCGTACATGGCAAACAAAAATGCCGGGAGCATCAAAATCACCATTCCTGTGGCGGCATTGCTTGTCCCAAGTGTGTTTCTTGTAAGAAAATAAAAAGGGATGCCCAGTGCTGCCCCCAGCAGGATGCAGATAATCTGGCGTTTTGTAAGGTTGAACGCCACTTTATTTTTTACTTTTGTCAAGTCCTTTGGAACCTGCACATAAGCCATTTTCAATCACTTCCTTCCATACAACTATCCTTTGCCATTCATTTTTTAATGGCTGTTAAAAATACTCTTACTCAGGCTTCCGGTTTTCATCAGGCTGAAACATAAAATTACTGTATATGCTGCCACCCCAAAAAGTGCCGAGCTTAGGTCACCAGACATCTGCAGACCAGATACCAGTACCGCATAAATTCCAACACAAACCATCATCAGAAATGCCTGGAATGCAAGTGCAAACAGCCCCCGGAAATAATTTAACCCGATCTGCCCCCATTCCTTATTGGACATGGTTGCAAACGGGATTGGTGCAACGGAAGTGTAGAGGTAAATTTCAATCATACGCCCATACATGATGACCGTAATCACAACAGACATAATCTTCATACCAAAACTGACAATCAGCGTTTCCAGTGCCAGCACAACAAGATCCCCAATCTCCATCGCTTCCATTGTTGTCTCTATATCCGCAATCGCTTCACTGATGTCAATGGCTGTATCCCCGTTGAGCACCCCGGCGGCTGAGTTGACCACCGACTGCCCTACGTCAAAAACAGCCATTGTAATAGTAAACGTATTGCTTACCAGATACACAGCGATCCACATTTTCACAAAATACTTGAAGAACATCCAGGTATCAATTTCGTGCATATTGTTGCGTTCTGTCAGCATGGAGATCAGTTCATAACAAAGGACAAATGTAATGATCATCCCGGCAATAGGAATGATCACAGAATTTGAAAGTCCCTGTATCATATTAAAAATGCTGCTGTTCCACCCCTGCGGTGTCTGTCCAACCTGAGCCGCTATCTGTCCCGTTTTATCATTTACATCTGTAAACATGGTGGTCAGGTTGGACTGCACCATACCAGTCAGTAATTCCCTCATCCACTCCTCGATTGCTTCAAAAATACTATCGAACATGGATGTACTCCTTTCCCTTCAAATTTATCCGAATAGCCCGGAAAGCAGCGGAATCAACTGGGTTCCGATAAGGATAACCCCACCTCCACTCATAAGCTGCTTGATTCCCTGTGATTTTGCACCCGGATTATCATTACCGTAGCCTTCCATCAAATTGATAACGCCCCATACTCCTAAACCTGCACCAATCGCCACAACAAGCGTCTGCAGGATGGTAATTGCTGAACTAAAAAATTGCATATCGTTACCTGAAATCCAGATTATTCATGGTTATTGCACAGGATTAAAAAAGCCGCTGTACTCTGCGGCGACTCTGTCTCTGGATTTCTTTTCCTTTCTTATTTTTTGTAATTCCTGTGCTTATGTTTTTATTTTTTCTTACAGGCTCCGCCCTGACTGGCGGACGAAAATGCTGACATGTTCTGTACTTAATCTTCCCCATCATCCTCCCACATCTCAAATTCATCATTGACCGTCATTACAAGCTCGTGCTTCAAATCTTTTTCCACATCATAGGTATTCCTCTTGTCAAAATCTGCCAGTTCCCGGTACTGCTTATGTTTGGTTATGTCAAATTTATCGCTGAAAAACGGACGCACACCACGAAGCTGCAGGATACATTTATTTCCGTCCATTACCGCCAGTTCATCCCGGCTCATCAGTTCTTTTCCTGTTTTCTGGTAATTCAGACCATAAGACCGGCTTTGCCCACGGGTATCGGAAGTATTGTATAGATCAATGGTTTCCTTCCCCAGCGTTTCCGAAATTTCCTTTAAAGTAGAACCTTCCTTTCCTCCCAGGAACAGCATCGTATCACAATTCCCCAGAATGGTTTCTGCAGCATCCTTATAAATTGTCTTTAACTGGCTTTGTGACTGCAAAATAATAGAAGCCGATATTTCACGGCTTCTGATTGTAGCGATCAACTTATCAAATTTAGGAATCTGACCGATGTTAGCAAACTCGTCAAGCAGAAGCCTGACGTGATAGGGAAGCCTTCCCCCATGCACATCATCCGCCCGGTCACATAATAAATTAAATAACTGAGTGTACATGATCGCTACGATAAAGTTAAAGGTATCGTCCGTATCAGAAATGATTACAAACATCGCAGTACGCTGATCCCCCAGCATATCCAATTCCATCTCATCATAAGAAGTCAGCTCTCGCAGTTCTGCAATATCAAAGGGAGCAAGTCTTGCACCGCAGGAAATCAAAATACTTTTTGCTGTTTTTCCTGCCGCCAGTTTGTATTTTTTATATTGGCGTACTGCAAAATGCTCCGGCTTTTCCCTCTCCAGCTCCTCAAAAAGTTCATCCACTGCATTTTTAAATTCTTCATCATCCTCCCTTGCTTCGGAAGCATTGATAAATTCCAGTAAAGTAGAAAAATTCTGTTCTTCCTCCGGTGCTTCATAGTAAATGTAGCCGATCAGGGCACAATACAAAAGCCTTTCGGCTTTTATCCAGAAATCTTCTGAAGATTTTTCCCCTTCTCCTTTGGTATTTGCAATGATCGTATTTACCAGTTTCAGAATATCTTTTTCGGAACGGATATACATAAACGGGTTATAGTGCATACTTTTTTTGAAATTGATCGTGTTCAGTACCTTGATTTTATAGGGTTCATACACTACATTCCCCTTACTGTCCCGGACAGGCTTCCCATCTTTCGTTTTGGGGGAACCTTTCTTGAGCATTTTCCCACACTCTACCAGAATCGTGCCCTTCGGATCAGTGACCACATAGCTGACGTTTGGTGACATCTGCATCAGATTCGGTTTCACATAAAAGCGAGTCTTACCACTGCCGGAGCCGCCGATCACGATCACATTTTTATTTCTCGCATACTTCGGATGTTTCGGACGGCTGTTCATGGTAATCCTCTCTGTCTGTGTAAGAAGTACGTTGTTTTCAAAAACAGGATCAATAAACGGCTCTATGTCCTTTGCCGTTCCCCAACGGGCAGAACCGTATTCCTCTCCCTGCCGGAACTTCTTTGCATTTTTCCCTTTAAAATAAACGGCCAGACGGAACGCTGATGCTCCTATGATACCTACTGTAATATCCTGCAGATGCAGGCTCGGAAAAGGATTCTGAAATGCAAGAGAAAAATTCAGAAACAAATTCATAAGTTTCCTTACTATACTGTCCCCTGTGCAGTAACGGTATAACCAGGCTTCCTTTTCTACCAGATAAAAAATGATAAAATAGGGAAAATTCCTTATGAGCAGCTTTTTCATATCAAGCCTTCCAAACTGCTCTTTTACTTTTCCCTGAACCATGGCAAGCCACGCACTTCCACCGGTCTTTTCCGAGGGCAGCTTTCTCTTTGCTGCCTTCCCCTCTCCGTTCTTTCTTTTTAACTGCTGTTTTCTCATCTTATAGGCTCTGCCCCCTGTCTTTCTGTTTTGTTTTTTCTCTCTCACGCTGTTTTGCTGCTTTCTCTTTCGCAAGAGACAATCTTTTGCGGATGGAAACCCGTTTGTTCTTATTCAGTACCACACCGCTGTATTCCTGGAATGCTTTTGTCATAACATCCACATCTTTCGCCTTAAAAAAGACCATATACTTTGGCGGTTCAACAGACTTATCTTTTCGCAGGCTGTAATCAATCCCGTATTTCCGGGCAACTTTATCAAAAGATTTGATATTATTGTCCGTCACTTCAATATTAGTAAGCTGGCTTCCCTGATCCATCAGCTTTTTTAAAGTCTGCTTTCCCCTTACCGGGGCCTTTTTTTCAGCCTTCTCCTGTGCTGCCTTCTCTGCTTTCTTATGTTTTACCTCCTGTTTATGCTTTTCCCTGTCTGAAAGATACTTCCGCATCAACCCTTTTAAAACATCCGCCGTCATTTTCGCACATCTGGTACATAAGGCAATCGTCTTCTGATTCACTTCTTCCTGCATCTTATCTGCCGGGTTTTCCGGCTCCCTCCTTTCTCACAGCCATATCCAGACAGGTATGTCACTGCTTTTTCATTTCCATCAAAAGTTTTACCATGCAATAACCGATACACGGAAAATATTTCCCGTATGGGCAGAAACCGCAATCCCCGGCTTTCTGCTCTTTTATATCTTTTTGTCCTTCTGGAAGCAGATAAAAGCATTCTTTTCTGATACATCCGCCTTTCTTTCCGCCCCACCAGTAACACCATTCGCAATCTTCCGGCTTATCTTTTGCATACTGCGGGCTACCCATCTTTCCACTTATCCTTTCTGCTCATCCAGCACCTCCATTAAAAAAAGGGCGCATACAGACTTCTCCTGCCTATATACGCCCTTCCCGATCATTCGGTTTTCTTACGTTTCAGATACCAAAGGGAACTTCCTGTCCCCACACCTGCCAGCAGCAACAGGAACATCCAGACAAGGGGGTGTCTGTCGTCTCCTGTTTTTGGAGTATCCGGGACTGGTTTTTCCGGTGTTTCCTCATTTGGTTTTTCCGGTGACGCTTCCTTCTTGTCTTTCATAACAACTTTCTGGATTTCTCCTGTATCTTCCACCGTAAATTTCACATCCTCTGCTACAAGATAGCCCTCTGGTGCTGCTTCCTCATGCAGTGTGTATTCACCGATTGGAAGTTTTTCCATATAATAAGGCTTCTCACTGGATGTCCAGCTTTTTACGGTTTTCCCATTCTTATCAAGGATACACAGCTTTGCTCCCGGAAGTTCTTTTCCAGTTGCAATGTCCTGTTTTGAAATCTCTACTTTTGTCACATCATCCTTCATTTCCTGTTTCTGTACTTTTGTTGTATTTTCAACAGTAAATGTAATGCTCTCAGCAGTGACATATCCCTCTGCCGGTTTTGTCTCTGTCATGGTATAAGATTTCCCAACTGCCAGCCCTTTGATCACATGTGCTTCTTCTCCTGAAACCCACTCGTCTGCCACGTTTCCTTCTTCATCCTTCACACAAAGATGTGCCCCTGGAAGTTCTTTTCCTGTAGTAAGGTCCGTCTTTGTAAACTCCATGGTGGTCGGCTCATTCTCAAACGTAAATTCATAGCTGACCTCTTCCTGTCCGGCTCCTGCATATGTAAAAGTAAAATCCTGTTCTTCCTCTGTTGCCACAAATCCCTCTGGGGCAGAAAGTTCTTTTACATAATATTTTCCATCTACCGGCAAGTCTGCCCTGAATACGATCTGACCTTTTTCATCCGTTGTCTTCTGCTCAATCAGGCTCTCTGCTTCCATCAGCACTTTACCATCTTTATTTTTGATGTCCTCTCTTGTATAAAGTCCGAAAACTGCTCCTGCAAGAACATGTTCCCCGTCTTTTTCTTTCTTGAGGACAGATACCTGAACCTTCTGGCGTCTGTTCTGCCATTCTTCCTGAAATGTGATTACCGGCGTATCCTGATCCCGATAACTTAAATCCACATATATCGGTTCTTTATCCAGTACAAATCCATGTGCAGTTTCTACTTCTTTCACATAATATCTGCCTGCCGGGAGATTTTCCATCTGTGCAATCCCATTATCGCCTGTAACAATTTTTCCTACCAGTTCATCTGCTTTAAAGTAATCCTCGCTGACACCATCTGCCGCATGAATATCCTCTGCCGCATAAACCTCAAATGTTACTTTGCTTAAGTTTCCGGAAATATATTCAAAAAGATGTTCCACAGCTCCTTTTACCTGATCCAGAAGCGTAATTTTATCAAGGAACTCCCCTTTTTTGTTGACGATCAGAAGTCCCGTAGGCACTTTATCTTTTATTTCCACTTTCTGAATTTGAGCAGTATCATCCACCGTAAAAGTTATTTCTTCAGCTTTCAGATACCCGTATGGTGCAAATTCTTCCCGAAGTATATAGGTTTCCCCCACAACAAGACGTTTGATACTGTGGGGTTTCCCTTTTTCCGAAGTCCACTCATCCACAATATTTCCATCTTTATCAAGCACTTTCAGGCTTGCTCCATCCAGTTCTTCTCCTGTGGTAATATCTGACTTTGTAAACACAAAGGCTGTCGGCTCGTTTTTCTTTACTGCTTTTAAAATAACTGTTGCAATCTCCTGACCCTGATAAGAAGCATCAAACTCCAGAATTTCATCAGAAGTGACATAACCAGCCGGAGGTTTCAATTCTTTTACAAAATACTTTCCAAGCGGAAGATCCAGAGTACAACGTGCAAGACCTTTTTCATCAGAGGTCATTTCCTGCAGAAGCGTTCCTGCTTCTACGATCACCTTACCATCCACTACAATGTCCTCTTGATTATAGATGCCAAAGACTGCACCAGATAAGACCGTACCATTTTCTGCATCCTGTTTTTCAACTGTAATCTCAACTTTCTGCCGTTCATTTTTTACAGTCACTTCCTGCTCTACTACCGGGGTATCCTGGTCTTTATAGACAAATACAACCTCTGAAGGCTCTTTTCCCACCACGAATCCATCCGGGGCAGCTTTTTCCATTACATAATAGGCACCTAATGGGAGATTATCCATCGTTGCTTTTCCATCTTCCCCGGTTTTGACCACTCCCACAAGGGAATCTTTTTCATAAATCAGGATGCGGTTTCCATCGGAATCTTTCTGACAGTCCGGCGTATAAATATCTTCTGCCGCATATACTTCAAATTCTACATCTGCAAGATATTTTTCTTCATACAGAAAATCCTTGTCAAATCCGGCAAGTATCTCTCCTTTTTTATATACTGTGAGTTTTCCTTTTACCGGATGGTTTTCATAAGAAACTTCAATCACTGCATCGCCGCTGACTGCATCCATCTGGTAAGCAGTATTGGAATCCACTTTGATCTCCACAAAGTTTTCATTTATGGTATAACCGTCCGGGGCTGTCACTTCCTCAATACGGTAATTTCCAATTTTAAGATTCTGCGGAAGAATCAAGTAGCCCTGGCTGTCTGTGAAATAGGATTTATGGATGGTCGTAACCGGATAAGTCGTTACCTGTTCCACATACTTTTTATGATCCATGTCATAAACCTTAAATTCTGCACCGGCAACCAGTACGGGCTTCTTCGTTTCATCGTCTTTTTTGATAATCTTCAGCTTTGCTGCAAATTCCTTATCCAGAAGCACCCTCCATACCTGCGGCTCGTCCGGATGGTTTTCATGGATCGTCACCGTAAAATCCTGAACCGGTGTATAATTATGCGGTGTGGTAGTCTCCCTCACAATATAAGTTCCGTATGGAAGCGGAATGCTGCAGGCATAACCCTTTTCATCCGTAAACATTTCTGTTGCCCCATCTGCACCGATCACAACAGGTTCTGCCGAATCAAAGTCATAACTTCCATCCGGTTTCTTTTTCAGGCTGCTTTTTAAGTAAGCCGTAAATCCGGCTCCCTTTAACAGCGCTGCATCCGTATCCCCGTTATTCGCTGCTTTGATGATCTGGAACGGCTGCTTCATAACCTGTTCTTCCGATTCCACGTTATGCTCAACTGTTTTTACCGTGTCGCCTTCATAGCTGCAGTCCACTTCATACTCTGTTTCATCCAGAAGATAGCCTGCCGGGGGAGTGATCTCTTTCACAAAATACTTTCCAAGATACAATTCCCCAATCTCTGCCTTTCCCTCTTTGTCTACGTTAAATGCTGCCACCTGTGTTCCGGCTTTATGAAGGACACCGGTGCTTCCATCCGGATGCACAATATCCTCTCTTGCATACAAGCCATAGACAGCTCCTTCAAAAACAGCATCCCCCTGTGGTGTACTGCCAGTCTCTTTGTCTTTCTTTACCAGAGAAATCCGGGCATTGACACGTTCGTTTTCAAAAATATGGGTAAAGGAAATCGTTTCCTCCCTGTCATTGGTATAATCAAATCTGAATGTAAATACTTCTTCGCTGTTCCTATAATATTTTTCAGGTGCTTGAAGTTCTTTCACATAGTAGGAATGATTGATCGGCAGTTCTGACTGATATGCCCCATTTCCATCTACTCCTGTTGTAACCTTTTCAATCAGCGTATCTTTTGGGACTACCGTTTTTCCAGATACATCCTGAATATCCTCCCCGGCATACAGGCCATAAATTCCTCCGGAAAGCGGATTTTTCGTCAGATCATCTTGCTTTCTGACAGAAACATTTGCTCTTTGTCGTTCATTGAAAAAGGATACACTTCCAACTGCCACTTCTACGTTTTGTCCTGAATAGCTTAATGTAACGGTTTTCGATTCTCCTTTACAGACAAAGCTTTCCGGTGCCTTTACTTCCGTAACTTCATAAGTTCCAAGATGCAGGTTTTTCAGGACTGCACTGCCATCCTCCCCGGTTGTAAGGTTTTCTTTTACAAGTTCCCCTTTTTTATAAATAAGCGTACCGTCTGCCGCCTTTATATCTGCTCCAGCATAGACGTTGTAAACAGCCCCTTTTTGTCTCTGCTTTGTATAAGTAAACACCACTCCGTTTTCCGTAACAGAAGCCCCTGTCAGCACCTCACCTTCTTTATAAACAGTAAGGTCTGCAAGCTGCTCTTTATCTGTCACAACCTTATTTGTAGTCTTTCCAATCACCAGATTTATCCCGTATGAAGTTCCGTCCAGAACATAACCAGCCGGGACAGAAATCTCTTTTAAGTAAACAGTTTCCTGTGTCTTTTCAATCGTGATGGAGGATGCACCATTTTTATCCGTTGCAGGCATTGCAGTGATCAGGTTTTTCCCTGCCTCATCCCTGTAGATTCCATAAACTGCACCTTTTACCAGTGCATTACTTCCACGGTCTTTCTTTACGATACTGACGGTTGCCATCTTTACCCATTCCACTTTAAAATCTACATATTTTTCATCATCCACACCTTCTCCAAATACCAGTGCCAGATCCTGTGTCCCCGAACCGGTTGTGATCTTATAAGCCGAATAGTCTTTTGTGATACTGCCCTTCATAGTTGCAGACCAGGAGCCTTTCACATCTTCTGCCTGTGTCAGCGGCGCACTTAGATAAAACTTCGTACCACCGGACACTTCCACACTTGCTCCTTCCTTACTTGTCTTCCCGGTTGTCACATTGTGGAATTTCACACCTGACGGAAGTTTCATGGTGATCGTCTGCTGTGCATCTGCACGGAATGTAACCTCTTCTGTCCTCTGTCTGTTTCCCTCGATATACGCTTTCACATTTCCATTGGAAAAAGACATTTCTACATCCGGAATATCCGGCTGCTTGACGCAGTAATCATAAAGTTCCATGGCCAATGCCTTTCCTGTTGCATTGGCACCGGAAAAAGCATCACTGCTCCCATTTGCGTAAGCCGCTGCAAGATGGGTGATGATAAATCTTTTCCCTGTTGAAAAATCCGGATATTTCTCTGCAAAGAATCCTTCACCGCCACTGGCTTTTGTTCCGTAATAACACACTTTTGCAAGTGTTTTCCCATCTTTCAGTCTTGTAATGGTATAAGTTCCATCCCCAGGTCCCGGTTTGGACGGCTGCACACAATAAGCAGTTGCCTTGACATTCCCAAAGGAAACAGTATAATGGCAGGTCAGATAACTTCCAAGACCATAATCTGCATAATGATACCACTCCCCTGCTGTTACCGTTACCTGCTGTGTAGCTTTTGCAGAAAACAGGTTTACACTTCTGGCAGTAAACTGAAGGCTCTCCCCCTCTTCTAACTCCAAAAGGTTGACTCCCTGCTCTACTGCCTGCAGCATAACAGTTCCAAGAGATAACCCTGTTTCTGTGTCTACTGTTTCCTGTGTTTCTGCTTCTTCCAGCTCCTGATCCAGCTCTTTCTCAGAATGAATCTCCGTTTCTGGTTCTGTGCTGTTTTCCTCCGGCAATCCTGTTTCCATCTGGATATTTTCTGTCATGTCTGCATGATCTGGATCTGCATCCTCACTTTCTGCTTCTTCCTCTGCATCGCCAGAGTCTTCTCCTGATGCCGCTTCCGCACTTTCTTCTGTCTGTGTTACAGCAGCCCCTTCTTTTACAATCAGTTTTCTGCTGATCTGATATTTGGGATGGTCTGTTTTCTGCGGCTCCACATAATAAACTGCCGTATAGGTATCCTCATGGTCTGTAGTAAATGTTTCTCCCTGTTCATTGAACGCTTCTTCAAAAGTCACTTTTATCTTTTTTCTGTCTGCAATCTTAATGCCGGAAAAATCCGCTTTTACATCGAAGGAATATCCTACCCCGATTTCCAGGTCATGGGCAGTCACTACTTCATCCACATCCAACTGATCTTTTACCTCTTCATAAAGAGGCGGTTTTTCCTTTGCTGCATCTCTTTCAGCCGCATAAATATTTACTGGCTGAAATACGGTAGAAATAAGTGTAACTGCTGTAAGAAAGCCGGATACAGCCCGCTTCATTCTTCCTTTCATCCTTAAACCTCTCTTTCATTTTTTTCGTTGTTTTTTTTTCCTGATTCCATGCTATGTTTTCACTGGTATCCTCTCCTCTCGCTCTTTTATAAATTTGTACCGTTTTATCCTTAAATGTCCCGATAACAGTACATAAATACAGCGGTAAGCTCACGTTTTTCAAAAGCATTACCGCCACATCTATCTATTGTTATTCCTAATATCTCCCGGTACCGGTTTTCCCTTTTCAACCCACCTTCTATACGGCTCATACTCTTCAAAACGTGGACATTTTGTTAAAATCTGTATCTGTCCGCACCACCGCTGCATATGCTGGCAGACCTTAAATGCCTGTAATTCTCTCTTTGAATATCTTTTTGCAGCATCCGGCAACCAGCGTCCGTTTCTGTCCACAAATTTCTGTTTATCATAGATCATTACAAATGGCATATACCCCATCTCCCGCAGTGTATAAATCCGGTAAAGATCCTCCTCCATACTGCTCCAGTAATTTGTCAGCACATATACCCTGCACTGATTTTTTGTTTTCAGACCGGATTCTTTGAAGAAACGAAATCTTTCTTCTAACAGTTCCCGTGGATCATCCCATGCAAAACGATAGTCCTTCACTCTTATTTTTCTTAATGCCTCAATAATTTCTTCATTCAAAAACCGGACATCCATCCCACCGTTAAACTCCACCTCCGCACCGGATGCTGCTAACTGCCCCAAAAGCTCCATCCGTTCTTTGCAGGCAAGCAGGTTCTGATCGAGGAGAAGGATTTTTCTCTGTCCGTGCCAAAACTCTGCAAGATCTGCCGCTTTCCTGCTGATACATCCATCCTTTTTAGGTGTGATACAAAATCTATGATTCTTCCTGGGACATCCCCTGGTCAGGAATCCATATGCTGTGTCTTTTGTAAATTGAGGATACAAACTGTAATCCGGATAAATATGCTCAATCTGATCTGGAAGTATATTTTCCAGATCATAACCACTCCCTCCCCGGAAAATAATTCCGGCTTTTGGAAGTTCCGGCTCTTTTGTTTCCGTAAAAATCTTGCTCACGAACAGTACCTCATATTCTCCATCTTTTTTTGCAAACTCTACGTTATTCCCTTTCGCCTTGTAATAAGCCGAAAGTTTCATCAATGGAAGATTTGGAAAATGGTAACTGTCACAATCAATAAGTCCTATCTTCATAGCGTCCCCCTTCCTTTTTATTTTTGCTGTATAACAGCACATATATATGGCGGTAACTGCTTCTTTTCAGACCAGCCACCGCCACATCAATCTACTGTTATTTTTAGGTTTGAGCGTTTTCCTGTGTTCTTCCCGGACACGTTCCTACTCCGGTTCCTGATGTTTCCGCAGCGTCATGGTTCCCCACCACCGGCAAGGCACGCAAAATGCACACACAATGCCAGGTATCTATCCGGGCAGGGTATGAAATTTTCAAGGTTCAGGAAAGGACAAAAGAAAACCCCTTCACTAACTACATAGTGAAAGGGGTAAAATTAAACGGGGATATGAAATTTTTTGAAAATAATATTTTAAATGTTTTGTTCCGCTTCTAAAAAGTTATTCTGTTCCACTTTCTCCCAATATCTTCCTAAGTTTCTGCAGCACTGCTTTTTTTCTGTTTGTAATCGTTTTTCGACTGTATCCAAGCTGTGCCGCTGCTTCTTTTACTGTTTTTTCTTCATAGAACAGCAAAAAAATCAAAAATCGTTCTTCTTCTGACAAAGCCTGAATCCCCTGTCTCAGCCATTCTTTCTTTTCTTTTTCGATACAGGCTTCTTCCGGGCTATTATCCCATATGTTTATTCTTTCCTGTACAAGCTGCCCTATTGCCTCCAGACTGCATACACCATGTTTTTTCTGCTTTTCTATCTGGTATTTCTCTCTGCGTCTGGATTGATACCATTCCAGGTAAACCTCCTTTGTTACTTCCACCAAAAGACCATTGGTATAAAGCACATACCGTTCCCGTTCTTTTGGTTTTTTCCCACGCATTAGGCATTCCTCCCTTTTGCTGCCCCCTTCCTATCCAAGGAAGGGTATTCTCTAAGTATCCTCTGCCTTCCCCTGATCAGAAGCCACGACACTGCCGGAACTGTAATCCCCATCTCTTTTGCAACCTCTTTCATGGTTTTTCCTTCTACCGCATAAGCTTCCATAACTCTTCTCTGGCGTCCTGTCAGACAGCCCAATACATTCCTGATCATTTCTCTTTGTATCACACAGTCAAAAACAGAATCCTCTGCATCAGCCAATTCCTGCCAGTCCTCCGCAGCGAAATGGTAGGATACGGTATGATTCTGTTCCTTTGTTTCCAGATTCCGGAACAGACGATCCTCCCCTTCCAATATCAAACGGATATACCATGCCTCTTTTTCAAAAAGCCTTGCAGACACGGTACAGACATAAGGTGGGAATCCATAACAATAATCCCCACACGGATGTACCGGGAAAACAGTCGCAGATCCATCCGCTTCATAAAGGGCATACCCATTGGGATAAACCGTGATTGCTGCTGTTTCATTGATTTTTCTTTCCATAATGCTCCTTTCATTATTTTTCAGATAATTTGCTGTTGGGATTCTCTGCTCCGGAACCGGGCAGCCAATGAGTTGTTTTAATTCCTGCAGTGTTACCATATCTACCATCCTTTTCCCGGATGGCTAGAACTGTACCGCACAGGCAGAAAAAAACAATTCCAGCTCACCCGTTTTTTTTAATGGGAGCCGGAATCTTCTTCTACAGCCTGTACGTCGTCCGTTCTCATGTATTTATTTTAGAAAAAAACAGCCCTGTTTTCCTCAACCGATAAGTGGAAAACAAATTATCTGAACACACAATACGCAGAAATTCCTTATCTTCTCTCTAATCCATCAATCAGCGTTTCCATGGTCTTGACTACTATCTCCTGTTCTTTTTCCTGCAGCTTCCATATCCTGCGGCACACATTTTGTATCTGATGGCTTTCCTGCGGTGACTGTCCAACAGTATCTAATAAAGTATCTGCACCCATACATAAAACTTCTACCAACTTTCGGAACGTCTCCACAGACATTGCCATCTGTCCTCCTTCAATCCTGCTCACTGTGTTGGAATTGATTCCCGCCCGTTCTGCCAGTTCCTCCTGTGATAGTTTCAGTTCTATACGTCTGTTGCGGATACGTATTCCCAGTTCCATCAGTTCCCTGGATTTAACACGGTTTCCCAACACAATACCCTCCTGCAACATGTTCCAACTTTGCGACACTGTGACGCAAAGTTTATTTTATTTTCTTTGTTTCTTTCTGTTTTTTCCTATATTCCCGTTCCTTTCTTCTCCACTCTTCACTTTTCCATGGTCCTGAAAAAAGGGTAGAAAGAAGAAAAATAATATCTACTGCCAGCATCAATGCTGCCACCACTAAAAATACAATTTCAAATACAAGCATCTTCCATCCTCCTGAGATAAATTTCTCGAATCAAAAAAGCAACCAAATTCTCATTTAGCTGCCTTTTTTTAATCCCCTATTCTGTTTTATCCTTCCCGGTCAGAAAGGCTTCCGCCGTCAACCGTGTTCCCAGTGCCATTCCCTGTATAAAACATTCCTCATTCTCCAGAGTTGCCAACAAACTGAAATACTCCTTGTAGTTTTCCAACAGGTCTGCCTGCTCTTTTGTAAGCTCTTTTTTCATATCACTTTCCAGTTCATCCAACAGGTGCATAGTATCTTTGTATTCCTGCTTCTTTGGACAGCACATTTCCCTAGGCATGATTCCGTCCCGGAATAACTGTTCCATTGTCCATCCCATCCTCATTCCTCCATTCCTGATTTTCTTATCCTGCATACCCACACAATACCTGCATATATTCCCCATATCAAATAGACAGCTGCTTCCGCCAGTTTCCACAGCATGACCATACTTCCGACAACACCTCCAATCAAAATTTGGAATACCAGAAATCCCAGTGTCCCTCCCAGATCGGTTCGTCCCGGTACAATCCATACCAGCATTTTCCCTATTCCAAAGGGAATCCCCATCAGCAGAACCAGCAACCGATAATCACATTTCCCCTGCTCCATACAAAACGGACGCAGTAGAAAAAACAGGAGTATTGCTGCCAATACCGGATATACCACTTTGCCAGCAAATTTATGTACGGTCATTTTCATCCACCTCCATACAGGTCATGGTTGACCTCTGCGTGATAATAGTGATCCATTGTCATTACGGAATTATAAAGTGTGGTCAACAAATATGCTTTAATATTTCCGACCTTTGTTGTGTTGTTTTTCAGGCATTCCGTAACATATTCGATATGCGGATACCGAAGCTGCATAAAGCGGCTCTTTACAATCTCCGCCGGCCTGTCTGCTCCAGCGATCCGTACCAGTTGCCCTTTCGGGAGCATCATGGCTTCTACCATCAATTCTACCAGTTCATCAACCTCTTCCTTTGTTCCATATCCCCTGTGTTCAAAAGCTTCGTAAGAAATATTTTCACGGATCAATGTACGGTAAGCATTCATCCTCTCTATCTCATCCATCGTCTCCTCTTTCGTTTTACCTGCAGCATAAGATGGATAAGATAGATAATCCTCAGTATCACTAATATCCGTCTTACTAAAATCAATATCACTATACTCAGTATTATTATTATCAGTCTTATTACCGTTTGATTTTGGAACTTCTGGAAGTATGATTTTCATACCTCTGGAAGTTCGATTTTCATACTTCCTGAAGTTTGATTCTGGAACTTCCTGAAGTATGGTTTTCACACTTCCTGAAGTTTGATTTTCATACTTCTGGAAATTTGATTCTGGAACTTCTGAAAGTTCGGTTTTCATACTTCTTGAAGTTTGATTTTCATACTTCTTTGTATTTTCAGCACTTTCCGGATATTTTTCTTCCATTTCCGGAGTATCTTTCAGCATGAAATTCTTCACATAGATTACATTTGGTCTGCCAAGACCTAACCTTTTCTTCTCTATCAGACCAATCCCTTTTTCAGAATCAAGCTCTGCAAGGTTCTTGACTGCTTTCTGCCTTCCGCATCCCAGTAGTTCCATGATCTCCTCTATGGTAAAAATGATATATACCCTGTCCTCTTCATCAAACCAGCGGTTTTTAATACTGAGGCTCATACGGTCCAGCATCAGACCGTATAATACCTTTGCCTCACAGGACAGTTCTTTAAAGCACTCTGCCGTAAACAGGACTTTTGGAACACGGTAAAAACTATACTGTTCCGCTTCCATTCCCCGAAAATACTCAAACTGTATCTGTTCCATTTACCGGTTCCTCCTCTCCCATTTCTTTTTTCCACTGCTCCAACAGCCTGTAGATCACTTCTTCCATCTCTGTTTTTGTGTATGAAGGTGGAAAATAATCACGAACCTTCTTTGCCGGGATTGTAACACCCTGGCTAACCTTTTCTTTTCTGATAAGGACTGCAAACACTCTTCCTTCTGTCAGCTCCCCACTCTCCTGCATGGTTTTTAGCTGCTCTGCCTGTGCCTTTGACGGATATACACCACAATCCGCAACTGCACCTGCTACCCAGTCTTGTGCTTCCTTTGTCAAATAAGACAGCTTCTCCCCTGCCATCATGGGTATTTTCCCGTTATCTACTGCGTCCAGAAGTTCTTTTACAAGTTCCGCCAGACGGATATACCTCTGTACGGTTCTTCCGCTGTCACCAGCAGTTTCTCCCACAAGAACTGCCGTATTTTTTCCTTTGCTTCCCTGGTGTTTCAATGCTTCATACTTCATTTTATAAGCATAGGCTTTTTCACTGGGTAGTATATCTTCCCTCTGGATGTTCGTATCCACCATGATCACTGTGGCTGTATCATCATCCATTTCCCGGATGATCACTGGCATTTCAGAAAGACCTGCCAACTCACAAGCCCTCCATCTACGATGTCCGGCTATTACTTCATAGCCTCCTGCCGGATATGGACGGACAATTCCCGGCATCAACACCCCATATTGTTTAATACTTTCTACCGTCTCCTGCATTTTTTCATCATCCGCAACACGAAACGGATGGTCTTTAAAAGTATGTAACTGGGAGAGGGGAACGGTTGTCACCCTTTCCCCTGAATCTAAAGAAGCTGTGCCAAACAGATCATCAAAAGAAGTCAGCTTTACTTTCTCTGCACTTTTATTCATTGTCCAGTACCTCCTCCGTCAGATAACGGTATCCCTCTGCTACGATTCCTTTCGGATCATGACGGTAAATGCTCTTTCCCTCTGCAGGTGTTTCTGCGGCTCTGATAGACATGGGGATGCAGTTCGTAAAAATATGTATCTGGTTTCCATAAACCTCCCATATCTTCCGGGCAATATCCCTTGCAAAATTTGTACGGCGGTCTACCTTTGTAAATAAGATTCCCATAATGGAAAGCTCTGGATTCAGTTTCCTGCGTACTCTTCCTATGGTTTTAATAAGCTGCTGAAGCCCTTTGACCGGAAGATAGGTTGCTTCAACGGGTATCAGAACACTGTCCGCCGCTACAAGGGCATTAATCGTTATCATACCAAGGGATGGCATACAGTCGATCAGGATATAATCATAATCCTTTTTCCGATCAGCAAGATACTGGCGTAATATCATTTCCCGGCTCATTACATTCACAAGGGCGGTTTCCACCCCTGCCAGTTCAATATTTGCAGGGATAAAATCAATCCCTTCTTCATGCCGGATCATTCCCTCCCGTGGTTCCAGCTCCTCGTCATTAATCACTTTTTCCATGATATTTGCAAGTGTGACCTCCAGTTCATCCGGCTCCTGTACTCCCAGGCTTGCAGCCATGCTTCCCTGTGCATCTGCTTCGACTAATAGCACTCTCTTCCCTGCTCTTGCCAGTCCAATCCCTAAATTTACACATGTGGTGGTTTTTCCCACTCCGCCTTTCTGGTTTGCGATTGCGATAACTCTGCACATATTACTTTCCTCCGTCTTTTATTTCTCTTTTTTTTTCTATTTCCGCATAAACACGGACATATTGATCTGTTCCCTTGTTTTTAAACGGCTTCGACACATCTTTCACTTTAATTTCCCCGTGTCGTTCCATAATTCCCTTGAACCAGCGAATATCTTTTAAGGTTCCCTGCATTCTAATTTTCAACATAACTGTCCTCCCAATCCACATAAAAGCAATACTCCGGATAGCGTATTTTGACCGCTTCCCAAAAATACCGAGCGTAACCACAGCAGAATAACTCCTCTACCGTATAAAGACTGCACTCTTGTAATTGCCCCTCCAGATCAGAATCTTCAAAATTATAAATACTGGGGGTTCCGTTGCAGTAAAGATTAAACGCCATCCGGATAATTTTTACACTGCCGCTGGTCTGCCAGTCTTCCTGCAGACACTCTGGTTTCACACATCCTGTCTGAAAATCATAAATCTGCTTCACATGATCTCTGGTGTCACGGTCAATTCCAAGGCAATAGACCAACGCTTTATGGTACACATCCTGATACCGGCATTTTGACAGGTACTTTTGATAAAATTTTTCATGTTCCTTGTTTTTGAAAGTAATTGTGCGAGTTTTTTTCTGATTTGCTCTTACCGCTGTGCTGTTCATTCGCTTCTCCTCCAATTTTTACTTTGTTTTGACCATAACAAAAAAGGACACCTCTCTAAAATTTCTTTTAGAAAAGTGTCCTCACAGTACAATATTAATTCGATTTAATATAGACTATTTATATTCGTTTATTTTAGCTTGCTAAGGATGTTTAATTTGTCGTACTCCTGTCGTACTTTACAACAAAAAGCCTATTTGCTACTAAATTCTTTATCAGATTTTAGTACAGTTTTGCTCCTGCCGGAATCTTGTCGTCAAGAATCAGAACATTGAGTCCTTCTCTTCCTTCTACAAGGTGTGTAGCGGAGATAATCATACCGCAGGAATCAATTCCCATCATATTACGTGGTGGAAGATTTGTGATTGCAAGTAATGTTTTTCCAACCAGTTCTTCTGGCTCGTAATAATCGTGAATTCCGCTTAAAATCACACGATCTACGCCACTTCCGTCGTCTAATACGAACTTTAGAAGCTTCTTAGATTTTGGAACTGCTTCACATTCTTTTACCTTTACAGCACGGAAATCTGACTTGCTGAATGTGTCAAAATCAACCATATCTTTGAATAATGGTTCTACTTCTACATTAGAGAAATCGTATGTTTCTTTCACTTCAGCAATTGCTTTTTCCACTGTTTTTTCAACCGGAGCCTTCTGTCCTGCGTTGTTTGCTTCGTTCTTAGCAGCGCCCTGTGACTTCATTGTCGGGAACAGTAATACGTCTCTGATCGCAGGGGAATTGGTCAGCAGCATTACCATTCTGTCGATACCAAAACCGATGCCACCCGTAGGAGGCATACCGATCTCCAGTGCGTTCATAAAGTCTTCGTCCGTTGTATTTGCTTCTTCATCGCCCTGGGAAAGCAGTTCTTCCTGTGCCTTGAAACGTGCTCTCTGGTCGATAGGGTCGTTTAATTCAGAATAAGCGTTTGCCATTTCCCAGCCGTTCATAAACAGCTCGAATCGTTCCACATAATCCGGATTCTCCGGCTTTCTCTTGGTCAGAGGAGAAATTTCTACCGGATGATCCATAACGAAAGTAGGCTGAATCAGATGAGCTTCTGCATATTCTTCGAAGAACAGGCTCAGGATATCGCCCTTCTTATGGCGCTCTTCGAATTCAATGTGATGTTCTCTTGCAACCGCTTTTGCCTCTTCATCGGAATGGATTTCATTGAAATCCACACCTGCATATTTCTTAACAGCATCCAGCATGGTGATGCGTTCAAAGGGCTTGCCCAGATCCAGAACATACTCGCCGTAAGGAATCTGTGTTGTGCCCAGAACCTCCTGCGCAACGAAACGGTACAGGTTCTCTGCCAGATCCATCATGCCGTGATAATCGGTAAATGCCTGATACAGCTCCATCAGGGTAAATTCCGGATTATGTCTGGTGTCAACACCTTCATTACGGAATACACGGCCGATTTCGTAAACGCGCTCCAGACCGCCTACGATCAGTCTCTTTAAATACAGCTCCAGGGAAATACGCAGCTTTACATCCTCATCCAACGCATTGTAATGCGTCTCGAAGGGTCTTGCAGCAGCGCCGCCGGCATTTGCAACCAGCATGGGAGTCTCTACTTCCATAAAGCCCTGTCCATCCAGATAACGACGGATGGCGCTGATAATTCTGGATCGTTTTACAAAAGTATCCTTAACATCCTGATTCATGATCAGGTCGACATAACGCTGACGATAACGCTGGTCGGTATTGGTCAGACCGTGGAACTTCTCAGGAAGTACCTGCAGGCTCTTGGTCAGCAACTCCACTTCGGAAGCATGTACAGAAATTTCACCGGTTTTGGTTTTGAATACTTCACCCTTTACACCGATGATATCGCCTACGTCATATTTTTTAAAATCTGCATAGGGCTCTTCCCCGATGTTGTCGCGGGCTACATATACCTGAATGCTTCCCTTTAAATCCTGAACATTGCAGAAGGATGCCTTGCCCATCACACGCTTGAACATGATTCTGCCTGCGATGCTGACGGTCTTGCCTTCCAGCTCTTCAAAGCCTTCCACAATGTCCTTGCTGTGTGCAGTCACGTCATATTTTACATGACGGAACGGATCCTTTCCGGCTTCCTGCAGTGCAGCAAGCTTCTCTCTTCTTACCTTCAGGATCTGGTTCAGATCCTGCTGCTGATTTTTCTGATTATTCTGTGCGTCTGCCACCTTACTTACTCCTTTTCCAGCTGGTCAGATCGGACCTGTCCTTAGTTGGAACGTTCAATCTCCAGCACTTTGTACTTAATCACACCTGCCTGGGTTTCTACCTCTACAATATCTCCGATCTTTGCACCAATCAGCGCTTTGCCAACCGGAGATTCGTTGGAAATTTTACCCTTTAAGCTGTTTGCTTCTGTAGAGCCGACGATTTTGTAATCCAGCTCTTCATCGTATTCCAGATCCAGGATCTTAACCTGACAGCCGATATTGATACGGTCTAAGTCAACCTCATCTTCTACAACGACCTCTGCATTCTTCAGGATCTTTTCCAGCTCTTCAATCCTTGCTTCGATATCGCGCTGTTCGTCCTTTGCTGCATCATATTCCGCGTTCTCGGAAAGGTCACCCTGTTCTCTTGCTTCTTTAATCTTCTGTGCTACTTCCTGACGTTTGACAACCTTCAGGTCATGCAGCTCATCTTCATATTTCCGAAGTCCCTGATAGGTAAGGATATTCTTTTTTTCTTCCATTTTGCTTTTCCTTTTACCTCATGAAAAATCTCGGGCGCAGGGATATTTTCCCGCGCCCTTTCGTTTCTTTTAATCAAATCGCATTATACCGTGCTTTCAGGGCAGTGTCAAGGTAATTTCGGGCGGAGATATAGGAGATATCGGCTCTTTTTTCCCTGATTTGCCGCCTTTTTTCGACATCAGACGTCAAATCCACATACAGGCTTCCAAATTCCGGATGTTCCTTCAGAATCCGGGCATTTGCCCGAAGCTCCACAAGGACGGTTTTGCGTCCATCCGTTTCCGGTATTCTATTTATAAAACAGACCGGCAGACCGCTCTCCTCATACAGCCAGTCTGAAAAATGCTCCCACGCCGCTTCCTTCTGCCCCACCAGATACAAGCCGTTTAAATCCGCTGACACCAGTCGTAAAAAGTCCTCCTGCCAGAGACGAGACACGGGGCGGATACCGTTTTCGCGTCCACGGCTCCATTGTCCCGCCGTTTCCTCTGCATCCGCAAGCAGCACCAGATTTTCTCGAAACGGCTGACCGCGCAAAATTTCTGCCGCCAACGCTGCATCCGGCAACGGCGGCTGCCAATCCTCCCAGGCGGCTTCCAGCTCCGGCGTAAGCCAAAGCGCAGTTCCCTGCTCTTCCAAGGCGCTGCCAATCCGCTCCATCCACCAGCGCAGTCGCTTCGTGCCCTCGAGGCGGCATGGAAACAGATACAGGCTGACCCGATAGCCGTGCCACAAAAAACGTTCCAGTCGAGGCGTTTCCCAGCGAAGTGCGCGGCTGCCCAAACGGATTGACGGCGCTTCCTTGGCACGCGTCTCCAGCATAAAGTAAGCGATTTCTCTCATACACCAGTTTATGCCTCCAGCAGCAGTTTCATTCCCTCCATCAGCTCTTCCATCGTCTCCATGCTGTTGATCTGTCTGCGCAGTGCAGCCGCGTGCGGCAGTCCGGTCGTGTACCACGCCAGATGCTTGCGCATTTCGCGCACAGTGATATATTCACCTTTGTAGGTGCAGGACAGCTGCACATGCCGAACAATCATCTCGTACAGCTCCCGGCGATTTGGGCGTGCCGGAATTTCGCGGTCTTCCAGCGCTGCCAGAATTTCCCGGAAAATCCACGGGTTGCCCTGTGCGCCGCGTCCGACCATAATGCCGTCGCAGCCGGTCTGCTCAAACAGCCGCAGCGCACTTGCCGCGTCCACGACATCCCCGTTGCCGATAACAGGAATTTTTACCGCCTGCTTTACCTGCGCAATGATGTCCCAATCCGCCGTTCCGGAATAATACTGCTCCCGCGTCCTGCCGTGCACCGCAACAGCCGCAGCGCCGGATTCCTGCGCGATTTTTGCCATTTCAACCGCATTGACGTGCGCATCATCGAAGCCCTTGCGAATTTTTACCGTCAGGGGCTTTTGAATCGCTTTTGCCGTTTTTTCTATAATTTTCCCCGCCAACAGGGGATTTTTCATCAGGGCGCTGCCCTCGCCGTTGTTGACCACCTTTGGTACCGGACAGCCCATATTCAGATCCATCACCGCAAACGGACGTTCTTCAATTCGTTTTGCCATCTCGCTGACGATATCCGGATCAGCGCCGAACAGCTGCAGGGAAACCGGTCCCTCGTCCAGATGAATTTGCATCAGTTCTTCGGTATTTTTGTTATGATAAAGAATCGCCTTTGCGCTGATCATTTCCGAACAGACCATTCCTGCTCCCTGCTCATGGCAGAGCAAACGAAATGGCAGGTCGCTGACACCTGCCATTGGCGCTAAAATCACAGGATTTGCAAGGCTCACGTTTCCGATCGTAAGCTGTTTCATACTCCTCCTTTTTCGGAAGCATTTTTACTTCCTGCGTTTTCCGACAGCAGAACACACACTTCTGCTGTCCGGAGCTTATTTTCCGCTGCAGTTTTTCTCGTACAGAATCCGCAGTCCATCCAGCGTCAGGGCACTGTCGTAAATGTCGATGGTATCTGTTTCATCGGCAATAATCCGTCCCAGTCCGCCGGTCGCAACGACCTTCAGGTCTGTGATACCGGTTTCTTTTTTGACCTGATTGATGATATATTCGGTCTGACCGATCTGTCCGTAAACCAGACCTGCCTGCATACTGGAAATCGTTTCCCGCGCCAGAATGGAATCTGGCTTTTTGATTTCAACCTCCGGCAGGCGCGCCGTATCCTCCCACAGCGCCTTTGCAGAAATTCGAATGCCGGGTGCGGTGATGCCGACACCGAATCTTCCGTCCTCTGTAACGAGGTCGTAGGTCGTCGCCGTTCCAAAATCCAGAACCAGCACAGGACCACCGTACTTTTCATAAGCGGCGACTACGTCCACAATTCTGTCCGGTCCGATTTCCTTTGGGTTCTCGGAAGTGATCTTGATGCCGGTTTTGATTCCGCTGCCGACGATCAGCGGTTCGGTATGCAGATAGCGCACAACCGCGCCAATCAGCGCATGCATGACCTTCGGCACAACGCTCGCGATGATTGCGCCCCCGACCTTCCGGCGGTCGATCTGATTATTCTGCAGCATCGCCAGAATCTCCGTGCCGTATTCGTCCGAAGTACGCATCGTCCGGGATGTCATCCGAAACGTCGTAACCAGCTTTTTGGACTCGTATACACCGAATGTAATATTTGTATTTCCTACATCAATTACTAAAATCATTCTTTCCTCTCATTTCTGCGCACGCCATTTGCGCATGCCGCGGGTGAACAGGAACTTATTTTTCAATCTTCTTCCTCCAGAAGCGCAGACACATCCTCACCGAGAATAAAAACCCGATAATACAAAGTCAGAGATTCCAAAAGCTCCTGACGGTTTCTTTTGATTTCCGCAATCAGAAGTCCGCTCGAAATTTCATCATATAATAAATCATCGTCTGCCGCATTGGTTTCAAACGCGAGCGTTCCGTCCTCTTCAAATACGATCGTAAAAATTCCTCCCACTTCCCGGGTAAACAGCACGCAGATAATGTGCAGTTCATCCTGAACGGACTGCGGGATTTTGCTGAATCTTGGATTAAAATAATATTTCTGCTCGTAGGCGTTCGCCCCACAGAGCACGATTTTTTCTCCCAATTTTCCTGTTTCAGACATATCCATATATTCCTCTCACTGATACTTCTCCGGCATAGACCGCTTCAACGGAACCGTCCTCTCTCTGGACGAGCAGCTCTCCGGTCTTCTCGATGCCGATCGCCGTTCCCTGCCATTCGCCTTTGGGATCCAGTACCTCCACAACGCGTCCTTTGTTGACAAGAAAGCTCTCGTAAAGCTCTTTTTGTCCGCTCAAATCCATTGTTTCCAGAAAGCTGTCGTAGCAATCCGAAAAATGTCTCAGCACGGACGCAAGAAGCACTTCCCGGTCCACATCGGCTCCCAATTCCAGTGCCAGAGAACTAGCTGTCTTTTTTACCTCTTCCGGAAATTCCTTCTGATTGACGTTGATTCCCGTCCCGATCACAAGGAAAAAGCTGCCGGCTGCAGACTGATACATCTCCGTCAAAATTCCGCAGATTTTCTTTCCGTTTATTACCACGTCGTTCGGCCATTTGATCTTCGCATCCAGATGAAGCTCCCGTACGCCCTGCGTTACGGCGATCGCCATCAGCAGCGTAATCATCGCCACATGAGACGCTTCCGCCTGTGGGCGCAGCAAAATGCTGAAATACAGATTTTCTCCGGGCGGGGAAATCCAGCTTCTTCCCCTTCTGCCGCGTCCTGCCGTCTGTTCCTCCGCAACTGCGTACCTTCCTTCTTCTGCGCCCTGCCGTGCCCAGTCTTTGACAATCAGATTCGTTGAATCCACCGTTTCAAAGCACTGAACCTTTTCCCAAAACCGACAGCCTGCAAGGAGGCTGTCCAGCTTCTTTTGATCCAACATGAACTCTTCTCCTTTTCAGCAACAAAACACTTTGCGTCTGTGCTATTGTCATACACCGAAGCAAATGCTGCTGTCCTTCCGTTATGCCTCTGTCGGATTTTTCCAGCCCAGTGTCGCCGCCATCACTGCTTTGATGGTGTGCATGCGGTTTTCTGCCTCGTCGAATACAACCGACGCGTCGGATTCAAAGACTTCATCCGTTACTTCCATCTCATAGATACCGAAGCGCTCTCCGATTTCTCTGCCGATCTGGGTGTTGCGGTCATGGTATGCAGGCAGGCAGTGCATGAAAATCGCATTCCCGGCATTCTGCATCACTTTGCGGTTTACCTGATAGGGCATCAGGTCTTCGATACGCTCCATCCATACCGCATCCGGCTCGCCCATCGAAACCCATACGTCGGTACAGATGACGTCCGCATTCTTTGTTCCATTCTCTACGTCCTCGGTCAGCGTAATGCTGCCGCCGGTCTGCTTTGCAATTTCCTGACACTGCTCAACCAGAGCCTTGTCCGGGAAATAACGGGACGGAGCGCAGGCGGTAAAGTGCATGCCCATCTTCGCGCATACGACCATGTAGGAATTGCCCATGTTGTAGCGGGCGTCTCCCATATAAACCAGATTCACGTCTTTCAGCTTTCCAAGATGCTCGCGAATCGTCAAAAGGTCAGCCAGCATCTGGGTCGGATGGAACTCGTTGGTCAGACCGTTCCATACCGGAACGCCTGCATATTTGGCAAGCTCTTCTACGATTTCCTGTCCGTAACCGCGGTATTCGATTCCTTCAAACATCCGTCCCAGAACGCGTGCGGTGTCACGGATGCTCTCTTTTTTGCCGATCTGGGAGCTGGACGGATCAAGGTAGGTACATCCCATGCCAAGATCGTGTGCAGCGACCTCAAAGGAGCTGCGGGTTCTCGTGCTGGTCTTTTCAAAAATCAGTGCCACATTTTTGCCCCGTAAGGTATCGACCGGAATGCCTGCTTTTTTGAGGCGTTTCAGCTCCGCTGCAAGGTCGATTAAATAATTGATTTCCTCCGGCGTATAATCCAGTAATTTCAAAAAATGACGTCCTGTCAGATCCATGATGTATCCTCCTCTTCATAGAATCCTGCGCTGCAGGATTTGTTTCCTGATAAAAAAGAATGTGCCTTGGCACATTCTCGCGCCGAGGCGCGGTTGCTTCGGCAACCATCTACCCCTGCGCCGAGTGCGCATCCTCGTAGCGCGTTTTTATTTCATAGGACGCATTTTCCTATGAAATGATGTCGGGGTCAAAAGCCCCCGACCTTGATGCCTACGGATTGTTCCGTGCTGCGCACTCCCACAATCCTGCCCGATAGTCGCATATCGTGGGATTATCATCCCACTTTTATGCTCCTATCGGGGCGGGTCACAAGGTCTTTCACCCACCTATGAGCAAGCTCATGTGGGCTTAGACCTTTTGACCCTGGCATCATAAAATAAAAAACCGTACATCCATTATAGAATGTACGGTCCTTTTTTGTAAAGATGAAATACGCTGTCAGGCAGCGGATAGCATCGAAGATGGTACGTGTGAGCTTATTTGTCGCTTAAAAGCTCCTTCGCACTGGTCAGCAGTCCCGCCATGTTCTGAATTTCGGACGGAATGATGATCTTTGTAGACTTGCCGTCCGCAACCTTTTCCAGAGCCTCCAGACTCTTTAAACGAAGTACAGAATCATCCGCTCCTGCATCCTTGATGAAACGCAGACCGTTTGCAGTCGCCTGCTGGACTTTCAGGATTGCTTCCGCTTCACCTTCTGCCTCACGGATCATCTTTTCTTTCTCTGCTTCTGCGCGCAGGATTGCAGACTGTTTTTCTGCCTCTGCTTCCAGAATTGCGGATTCCTTTTTACCTTCTGCTACCAGAATGGTAGATTTCTTTTCACCTTCGGCACGCAGGATCGCTTCACGGCGTTCACGCTCTGCCTTCATCTGCTTCTCCATCGCATCCTGAATTGCTGCGGGAGGAATGATGTTCTTTAATTCGACACGGTTTACCTTGATGCCCCAGGGATCGGTTGCGATATCCAGGGATGCACGCATCTTGGCATTGATCGTTTCACGGGAGGTCAGGGTCTGATCCAGTTCCAGGTCTCCGATGATGTTACGCAGGGTTGTCGCGGTCAGGTTTTCAATCGCCATGATCGGATTTTCAACTCCGTAGGTAAACAGCTTGGGATCTGTGATCTGGAAAAAGACAACGGTATCGATCCGCATCGTAACGTTATCCTTTGTGATAACGGGCTGAGGCGGGAAATCCGCTACCTGTTCCTTTAACAGTACACGCTTTGCAACCTTATCGACAATCGGCACTTTAAAGTGAAGGCCAACGCTCCAGGTATCCTGATATGCGCCGAGACGTTCTACGACATAAGCCTGCGCCTGCGGTACGATCTTGATGCAGGACGCTACAATTGCAATTGCAAGAATTAAAATAATGAGTATTACCAATCCACCTATCATAATTACCCTCATTTCCGCGGTCTTACCGCATGTTGTCAGCAGTCTCTCTGCTGTTTGTTACAGGTTCTTCTGTTTCGATCTCGTCCGGAACAACGATCAGCTTCACGCCGTCGATCTTTTTTACAATGACGACGGTACCCTCTTCAATCGTCCCCTCGGTTTCCTGAGATCTTGCTGACCACTCCATGCCTTTGAGCGTAACCTGTCCGCAGCTGTGCAGGTTATCAATCCTGCCGGTCACGATACCGCGTTCCCCAAGCACGCTGTCCACATTGGTCTTCGCCCTTCCAACATTGAAATAGCGCATGGCAACCGGTCTTGTAAAAACAAGCATCAGCACGGACACTACCAAAAACAGGATGACCTGCACCAGAACCGGCGCACCACAGGCAGCTGCTATCGTCGCAACAAGAGCTCCGGCTGCAAACCAGATTGTCGTCAGCCCCATCGTCGCAAGCTCAATCAGCACAAGTAAAATCAACAGAGCCAGCCAGGCAAATACTTCCGTCATGTAACTCCTCCTTTCCTGTGACTTATGACTATCATACTACAAAAATCATGCCCCGTCTACCAAAATACATGATGTCCGATCACAATACCTTCCCTGCTTCCTGCCCGCCTAAAATGCGTCGCTATTCCAACCGGGGTGCTTCCCGCCATCGCTTCCTGTGCCGCCTGCAGGCAGCTTGCCTTGATCTTTCCACTTGCGACAACGCGTCCAACCTGTCCGCTTCCCGCCGGTGTAAACTGTCCCGAAGCATAGATAACTCCCTTGACCGTATTCGGATAAGCGCCGCTTCTGACCCGATTCATCACGACTGCGCCGACAGCTACCTGTCCTTCGTAGGGCTCTTCTCCCGCTTCACACTGAATGAGCGCCGCCAAAAGCACGCTGTCGTCCGCAGCCAGTGCAGCAGCCTTGTTCGCTTCCTTTTCCGCCTGCGCTGCCTTTTCCTTCTTCTGTTTCTGTGCGGCAGCTTCTTTTTCCGCCTGCAGTCTCGCCGTTTCCGCTTCCTCGCGCGCTTTTACCTGCTCAACCGTCTCTCCGTAATCGATTTCAAAATCAACCTGGACATATTCCGAAGACACATATCCGGTCTTTCCGCCGTAATTGATCGCAACCCAGTCCGCCGTGATTTCCTGATCCTCGCTGAAACGGATCTGCTCTTCATCCACGACCTCATACTTTGCACCTTCTTCCAGCAGATCATAAATCGCAGCATCTGCTGAAGGTTCTTTCCGGATTCTCAAAGCGCCTGTTTTGGTCGTTGCCACAATCCGTCCCGCGTCTTTTGCCTCTTTCCGCGCTTCTTCCCCAAACAGCAGATAATCGTTGTTCGCCCAGCCGGTCAGTTCGCCGGACTCAAGCTTTGTCCAGCCGTCCTTTTGTTCCAGCACTGTACCGCCACAGTCTGCATACAAATACCCTGCAAGCTCTGCCTCGCTGTCCGGTTCCGTCCTGACATTCAATACATTCTGGACGCTCGTCATCACGATCGTTCCGGTCAGGTCGTCCATTTTCGTTCCATCGCCGGACGAAGCCTTGGTTTTGCTGTCCGCACTGTCGGACGCTACATCCGTTTCCTGCCCGCCGACTGCGGCGATCGCTGCATCTGCCGCATCATTTTGGGAGGCTGCGTTCTGACTGACCTGTTCCTTATCCGCTCCTGTCAGCCACGCCTCTACGCCAACGCCCTTGTGCCAGTGCGCGCTTTTGCTCGATTCTGCCTCTGCCTGCAGACTGCTTCCGGCCGTCCACAAAAAGACGACTCCCAGCGCTGCAGCCCGCAGCCAGTGCTTCCCCCTTTTCTCACATTTTCTGCTCCAGCCCATAAATCGATGATCCTTTCTATCCCCTCATATCCGCAGACAGTAACGATAGCTGAGCCTCCATTGATTTTCCGCGCCTTTGGCGCTCCCAAAATCGGCTCATCAAATGTTACAATTATATTACATGATTAGCGTCATCATATCAAATCCGTCAATTACTGTCAAGTGTGCGCCCTGCGAGGATTCTATTGTCATGAATACAAAAAAGGCGTGTGAAAAACAATCCTTTTCCACATGCCTTTTTTCGCTCTTTTTCTGTCAGAAACAATGGATTCTTATCATCTTCTGACGATTCCCTTACAATGCTGTTGAGACAAATGCCCCGGCTATGATACTGTTTTAGTAAAAAACGTGATGTCCGATTACCTGTCCGGAACGACCGTTATTTCTTCTGAAAAACAGCTTGCCGCCGACCGGCTGTGCACCGGCTAATGCTTCGATTGCTGCCTGATAGCAGGCTGCATCTGCCTTGTCACTGCTCAGTGCCCTCTGCAGCGAACCGTTTCTAACAGGGGAAAACTGTCCTTTTGCGTAAACAACCTCGGTGATCGTATTGGGCTGCGATGCACTCTTGACGCGGTTCATGATGACATTGCCTACCGCAACCTTACCAACGTAAGATTCACTGCCTGCTTCACAGTAAATAATATTTGCAAGCAGTTTTAATTCCTCTGCGGATATCGCTGCGGTCTGCGCCGCCTGGGCAGCCAAAGCTGCCTGCTGGGCTTCGGCTGCGATGCGTGCTGCTTCCTCGGCTGCTGCCTTTGCCTGCGCCTCCGCTTCGAGCCGCGCTGCTTCCTCGGCTGCTGCCTTTGCCTGCGCCTCCGCTTCGAGCCGCGCTGCTT
>ERZ894209.131-NODE-131-length-59818-cov-16.619313_pt1 | contig 59818 bp, 73 predicted proteins | sample MGYA00380288_ERZ894209 | MGnify/ENA primary metagenome ERZ894209 (study PRJEB32331, sample SAMN06328482) | human gut metagenome | biome: human gut microbiome; feature: stool | host: Homo sapiens | collected 2013-12-13 ... | reverse complement strand
GCTTTGCCATAATGAGATCCTCCTTCAGTGCGATACATACATAGTATCATAAAATTAGTAATAAGGAATTCTCATTTTGACTTGTACTATTTATATTCTAGCACCATTGTCACTGAATTTTGACATATCTAATAATCTCCATTGAAGAATACTGTGCTCGCAATTGTGCGTGAATGAAAACATCTTAACACCAGTTTACAACTTTATAAATGCTATGACAAGGGCTTTAAAACAGTTGGTTTGTCAGCAAGTCTACCATTTATAAAGTTGTAAACTGGTGAACATCTTAATATAATCTACAGTAAAAGGTTAAGAAAAAGTCGGTCGAATAAGGGAATTATATGAGCACAATAATTAGCACATATTGAAAATTGAATATAAATGTAGAATAATTGTAAAGAGAAATATAGAAATTGTTTTAATGATTAAAATGATTGTATATTCAATGCGCTTACTTAGGAGGGTTTAATATGAGATGTCCAAATTGTGGAACAGAGAATGAAGATGGTGTCAGATTTTGTAAAGGCTGTGGGAGTGAGATGAGAACTCCGGAAGGAAATAGGGGAGCTTCACCTAATTATTCTACACAGGCACCGCTGCCAACAGTCGATAGTGGAGAAGATTATACACCTATTTCCATGTGGGGATATTTTGGATACCAGCTATTATTTGGTATTCCTTGTGTAGGATTTATACTCATTCTAATTTTTTCATTCGGGGGAACAAAAAATGTCAATGTTAAGAACTTCGCTAGATCATATTTCTGTTATATGATCGTACTCATTGCTTTAGTGTTCTTATTGTCTTTGTTCGGTGGTGGATTAACAAGTATTTTGTCAAGAAGATATTACTATTAAACGATTAAATGAAAATGAGAATTGGTGCTTGAAAATAGCTCACAATTCTCATTTTTTAAATGGAGGAGAAAAAATGTATTGCAAAAAATGTGGAAAAGAACTAAATTCCAGTATGAAATTTTGTCCGGCATGTGGTGCGGCTGTCGAACAAGAAAAAATAAAACCGGTTAAAAAGAAAAAATCACTTATTTGGATCATTCTTATTGTAATATTGTTTATTGTTGCCGCGACTATCGCTACGATGATGGCGTTAAAACAGAATAAAACTAAAAAGTATGTAACATCTCTGGAACAGGGCGACAAATACTTGGAAGATTTGGATTATAAAAATGCAGAGGCAAAATACCTTGCGGCAATTGAGATAGAGCCAAAGGAGAAAAAACCTTATTTAAAATTAGCAGATGTTTATATGAATCAGGAAAATATAGAAAAAGCAGTCAGTATTCTTGAAAAAGGTATCGAGAATACAAATGATGAGGAAATGCAGGGAAGATACAATTTGTATACTTATGTTGACAAAGTATTAATTCCAGAAATCGGACAGTGTAAAGAGGGAGAATATCCGTGTAATTATGTGAAAAAAGAGAATTATCTTGGAATTGATATTATGCATGACTAGCAAGGGGTATTAAACTGGGATATTAGAGATTATGATGGTGATGGAGCAGAAGAGTTGTTGGTTCTGGTTTTGAAAAATAATGAATATATGGACAGAAGCGACACGCAGCTTAATGGTGTCTCTATTCAGATGTATGAATGTGAATCAGGTGATATTGTTGAAAAGGATGAGTATCTGTGTATGTATCCAGTCCTTGGATATGGTGATTTAGAAGCAGATAATATCTTTTTGAAAAAAATAAATAATAAAATTTATATTTGCGGAAGCAGTGATTCACTTACGTGTATTTATGCAAATGGATCGACATTTACATCATTTATCGTTTTATATGAAAATGGTGAATTTTTGAAAGTAGCAGGCGAAGAAAAACCAGTTCAGGGGTCTGGATTTGGTTTGTATCCAAATGCTCTTGTGATTGCAGATGAGATGGAAAAGATCGGAATGACGAAAAGCGCAGAAAAGGTGCGTAAAACACATATTCCTGTATTTGATCAGGAAGATGCAGTAGACAAGATGTTATTGAAGATAACAGGAAAAAACGATGGCTTAGATATGAAAGAGTGGAATAAGTCACGAGATGTAAGTGCACTCGGAAAGCTAATATTGAAATTACAGGTAAGTGGATTTGAAAAGAATGAAAAGATAGCTATTGTAGATAGCCAGGAACTGCTAAAACCTATGGAAAATGAGGTTTCTAATATGTCAGAACCAGAAGATAATAAAATAGCGTTGACAAAAGATGACGTAATGAGGATTGTTAGTGCTCATTATAATGAGCAGTTGACTGATGGAGGATATTATATTATTTACAATGCCGAAGGCATAGAAACAGAGACAGGATTTAATTTTCCTTTGCATTATCAATTATCGGAGGAAGAAGCACAGAAAATTGTGGATGAAGGAGGAACGCCCAGTGCGAATAGGCTGGTTGGATACCTTGATATAAATACGGAATCGGGGATGGTAACACCAGATTTTGATGAACCATGGAATTTATATGATTAAAAGATTAACGTTTCAATCTAGACAATCCTGAAATTATGAAGTATAATTACAAAAGCCTGTTTTTCTTGGAAAAACGGAATTTTAATAACGTATTGTTTTTCGAAAAAAGCGAGGGAGATTAATTATGAAGACAACGCTGATTATTATGGCAGCAGGAATTGGATCAAGATTTGGTACCGGCATCAAGCAGCTGGCTAAGATGTCCCCGAATGGAGAGATCATCATGGATTATTCCATCTATGATGCAAAAGAAGCAGGATTTGACAAGGTTGTATTTATTATCAGAAAAGACATTGAAGCAGAATTTCGTTCTGTAATCGGTGACCGTATCGGCGATCAGATTGAAGTAGAATATGTATATCAGGATCTGGCTGATCTTCCGGAAGGATTTGAAGTGCCGGAAGGGCGCACCAAACCGTGGGGCACCGGTCAGGCAGTTCTTTGCTGCAAGGATGTGGTAAAAGAACCATTTGTGATCATCAATGCGGATGATTATTATGGAAAAGAAGCTTTTAAACTGCTTCATGAGTATCTTGTAGAGCATGCAGGACAGTCTGATAAGATGCAGATGGGAATGGCTGGATTTATTCTTAAGAACACAGTCAGTGAGAATGGAACGGTTACCCGTGGAGTATGCGTAGTAGATGAGAACGGTATGCTTGAACAGATCCATGAGACAACCGGAATCCGTGTACAGGAGGATGGTGTACACTGTGATAACGAAGATGTGCAGAAGTGGATCACACCGGATTCCAATGTATCCATGAATATGTGGGCAGGTTATCCGGATTTCATCAAGGTTCTTGATGAGAGATTTACAGAATTCTTAAAGGACGAAGCAGGAGATCCGCTCAAGAAAGAGTATCTTCTCCCAATCATTGTCGGAGATCTTCTGGAAGAAGGTAATGTAGATGTAAAAGTTCTGGAAACCCATGATAAATGGATTGGTATTACTTATAAAGAAGACACTGAACTTGCACAGGCCGGGTTCAAGAAGATGACAGAGGATGGCATTTACCCGGAAAAACTCTGGAAATAGAATAAGGATAGAAAAGGACAAAGAATATGGAAGAATTAAAACAGTTAGGCACACAAAGAGAAGATGAGGTTGAAATCGATCTCGGAGAAATCTTTCATTTGATGTTGAGTAAACTGTGGCTGCTTATCTTGTGTTTTATTGTTGGGGCAACACTTGCTTTTGGAGGAACAAAGTTTCTTGTTACGCCAAAGTATTCTGCATCATCGATGATTTACATTTTAACTAAGACTACAAGCGTTACATCTCTTGCAGACATTCAGATGGGATCACAGCTTACTGCTGACTTTGAAATTCTTGCTACAAGCCGCCCGGTAGTTGAGGAAGTAATTGAAAAACTGGATTTGAATTACTCTTATGAACAGCTTGTATCAATGATCGCGACAGATAATCAGACAGATACCCGTATCTTAAGATTTACGGTAACGGATGAAAATGCAAAAGAAGCAAAGGCGATTGCAAATGAACTTGCAGATGCAACAGCTGAGCGGGTGGCATATGTAATGGCAAGCGATAAACCGAAGGTTGTTGAAGAAGCGGTGGTTCCTCAAAACCCTTCTTCTCCGAATACAAAGAAGAATACATTGCTTGGTGGGCTTGGACTTGCATTTGTGGCAGCAGCGATTATTCTGATCAAATATCTTATGGATGATACAATTATGACAGAAGAGGATGTCAAGAAATATCTTGGAATCCATATGCTTGCTGCAATCCCAGAAGAAAAGAGGAGATAAACTTGAAGGAAAGGACGAGAAAGATTATCGTCGCAGGATTACTTCTCGTGGCGGTTTGCTGTGCGGGATATCTGATCTGGTATTACAGTATGGCAGCAAAGACAAAGCAGTCATATGATGATGCAAAAAAACTGGCAAAAGAAAAAGTGACGCCTTCAAAAGAGGAAAAGAAGGAGGAACCGAAGCAGGCAAAACCGGAGATTCCCATTGATTTTTCGGTACTTCAGGAAAAAAATCCGGATATTTACGCCTGGATCAAGATTGATGGTACAACGGTAGATTATCCGATTTGCCAGAACCTTGAGGATGACAATTATTATTTGACACATACCTGGGAGAGGGCAGAGGCAGCAGATGGAGCCATTTTTACACAGGCTTGTAACAGTAAGAATTTCACGGATTTTAACACGGTTGTCTATGGACATCAGATGGGAGAAGGTGTGGATACCATGTTCCACACTCTCGACCGTTATCTGGAGGAAGGATATATCGAGAAATATCCAACGGTAGAGATCTACACGCCGGAGCACATTCTGACATATCGAATTTTCGCTGCTGTGATTTATGATGACCGTCATCTGGTCAATTCCTTTAATTACACGGTAGATAGTCAGAAACAGGAATTTCTGAATTCACTTTCCGATGCAAAAGATATGCGAAACAGGTACAACAACATTGAAAATGTAGGAATAACAGACAGGATTCTTTCTCTTAGTACTTGCGTTACCGGAGAATCGAACCATAGGCTTTTGGTGGAGGCAGTTCTGACAAATGAAGAATAAGAATATAGGGATTATTATTTTGGCAGTAATTTGTGCCGGATTAATGGCAGCGGTTGCATTTACCTTGATCAAGGGAAAAAACGGAACTCCGGGTAAGCAGGAAGCATCTGTGGATTCCGAGGAGGAAACAAACCAATCCGGGATTGTTGAGGAAGATGGACAAAAATACAAGCGAAATACCGATATCAAGACAATTTTATTTATGGGTGTAGATAAGGATGAAAAAGCGGATCTTGGAAATAATCCCGGAGAAAACGGACAGAGTGACAGTTTGAATCTTCTTGTAATTAATAAGGTAGAAAAGACTGCACAGATTCTGCAGATTTCAAGAGATTCTATGATTGATATCGATATTTATGATGTGACAGGCAATAAGCTGATGACAGAAGATGGGCAGATTGCCCTTCAGTATGCCTATGGCGATGGTGAGGAAAGAAGCTGCCAGCTCACAGCCGGAAAAGTATCAGAGCTTTTATATGGTGTAGACGTGGATTCTTATCTTTCACTGACTCTGGATGGGCTTGTGGCTGCAACGGATGCGGTAGGCGGCATTACAGTTACAGTACCTGAAGATTATACGGCAATTGATCCTTCCTTTGAAAAGGGTGCAACTATCACATTGAATGGTGAGCTGGCTGAAAAATACGTCCGTAAGCGTGATATTGAAGTGTTGGACAGTAATAATCAGCGCATGGAACGACAATCCCAGTTTATGGAAGCACTTATAGAAAAAATGCAAGGGATCGACGATAAAACAGAATATCTCTCTTTGTATCAGAATCTGGATGAGTATATGACAACCAATCTGACAGCAGAAGAGTTGGAGGAACTTGCAGACTATAAGATTTCTGAAGATATTGTAAAGGTTCCGGGAGAGATCATTTCAAAAGATGGTCACGCCCAGTATCTTGTAGATAACAAAGAATTAAAAAAAATAGTTTTGAATTTATTTTACAAATTATTGTAATAGTAGTATACTGAACAATGATATGGCGAATATCTAATAAACTATGTGAGGAGGTCGAACGATATGAAGTCAAAAATCTTAAAAACAGTTGGTCTTATTGCAGCTATGGTAGCCTGCATCGGAATGACCGTATTTGCTGAACCGAGCCCGGCAGCTTCTACAGTTGTCACAGGTGTCAACAGTGCTACAGATAAAGACGGTAAGCCAGTTGAAGGTATTACCATTACATCTGATATTCCGGCAGAATATAGTGATGCGGTTAATGAGATTAAGACAGAAGCAAAGCTGAAAGAAGTACTCGGAGATGCTTACAATGAGAATATGGTAGTTGTTGATATCAAAGAAGTGAGAGCTCCGGAAGGAACTGCATTCCCGCTTACGATCAACTTTGCTATGAGAGGTGTGACAGCTTCTACGAAAGTACAGATCCTGCATTACAAAGCAAACGCATCTGAGTGGGAGAAGATCCCTACAACAGTTGCTGATGGATCAGCGACAGGTGTATTTAACTCTCTTTCACCGGTAGCTTTTGTTGTTGATAAGACAACTCTTTCAACAGCAACAACTTCACCGGCTACAAGTGCTACATCTGTATCTACAGTAGCAGTACTTGGACTGACAGCGGCAGCAGTAGCCCTTGCTCTTAAGAAAAAAAGTTGTTAATTAGTAGCAATATGTTGGAAACGCTTCTTTGCGGCGGTGAACACCGTGAGGGGCGTTTTCTTTTTGACAGGAGAGATACGTTTTATGTTGGTAGATATACATTGCCATATTCTTCCGGGAGTGGATGATGGGGCGACGGATATGGAAACTTCTAAGGCGATGATCAGGGAAGCATATAAGCAGGGAGTGCGTTATATGATTGCAACCCCGCATTACAGACCGGAGATGTTCGAACCTTCCATGAGCAAGGTGATAAGTGTATATCGCAAAATGCGCACCTATGCAGCGAAAATTGGAATAGACCTTCGACTTGGCTGTGAGTATTATAGAAATGATCAGATCATCTATCATCTGGATAATAAGCTTCGCCCGACAATGCTTGGCGGGAAATATGTTCTGACGGAGTTTTCAACAAATGATAGTTTTATAACAATTCGCAATTGTATTTATGAATTGATCGTCAGAGGATATCATCCGATCATTGCACATGTTGAAAGGTATTTTTGCTGTCAGGAACTGGAAAAGATTCTGGAACTGAGAACACTTGGAGCTAAGATCCAGGTGAATGCAGATGCCGTACTGGGATATGAAGGGCACAAGATAAAAAAATTTTGTGCTACTCTTATGAAAAACGATCTTGTTGATTTTATTGCCTCTGATGCACATAATCTGAGCACTCGTAAGATGAATCTTGGAAAATGTGCGAGCCATGTGGAGAAAAAAATGGGACAGGATTATGTAGAAAAAATTTTTGTAGAGAATCCGAGACGGATATGGAAGAGTAGATAAAGAAAGCAGGTGTTTTGGTGAAAAAGGTTAATCTTTCAATTGAGAAGAAGAGTTATGCAACTCGTGAAGCAGTTCGTACGCTGCGTACCAATCTGCAGTTTTGCGGAGATGATAAGCGGGTTATACTTGTAACTAGTTGTGTGCCTGGAGAGGGGAAGACTTCTGTTTCCGTTTCCTTGGCTGAGTCTATTGCCGATATGGGAAAATCAGTGATTCTGGTAGATGCGGATATTCGAAAATCGGTTATGGCATCAAGACTTGGTATTACCGGTGTGGAGAAAGGGCTCTCCCATTTCCTTTCCGGACAGTGTGTGCTTGCGGATGTGATTGTCGCTACAAACATTCCGAAGTTCCACATTCTTTTATCAGGTCCGCAGGCTCCGAATCCGACAGAACTTCTGGAATCCAAGAGATTTTCAGGGATGCTGGAATCCATGAAGAACGTATATGACTACATTATTATTGACTGTCCGCCGCTTGGTGTTGTTATTGATGCTGCAATTATAGGACGTCTAAGTGACGGAGCTATTATGGTTGTGGAAGCGGGAAAAACGAAATATCGTCTGGCACAGAATGTAAAAGACCAGTTGGAGAACTCTGGTGCTTCTGTTTTGGGTGTTGTGCTTAATAAAGTGGAACAGAAGAATCAGAAGAGATATTATAATAAATACTATGGTTCTTATAAGTATGAAGGTTATTACAAAACAGATGATGATGCAAAAAATGCATAAAAGATAAAAAAATACTTGCAATAGTCAAAAGTTTCTGATAGAATAACTATTGTTGTGAGTCTGCAAGATTTGTAAGCGGACATTTCAGATCGTTAGGAGGTGCAATCATGGCTAAATGTGCTATTTGTGAAAAGGGTGCTCATTTCGGAAATAACGTAAGTCACTCTCATAGAAGATCATCTAAGATGTGGAAATCTAACGTAAAATCCGTTAGAGTTAAAACGGAAAACGGCGGAACACAGAAAATGTACGTATGTACAAGCTGCCTGAAATCCGGACGCGTTGAAAGAGCTTAATCTGAGCGGAATGATGAGAACCGAAGCTTTTAAGCTTCGGTTTTTTGCGTATACGATGAACCAAATACGGAACTGTCCAGATTTTTGTGCGAGCATAAATCTGATTGGATCTGTATTTGGCGAATGTACGACAGTGAACTGTTAAGTGAGCTGCCGTATAATCAGGCAGGTGTCAGCATGCCTGATTATCGGACTGCATTGGTTGTAAAAGCATTGGAAATAGAGTATAATATTTTCAACGTTTAAAAATAGATTTATTGATATGAATTTTGAGAATTGGAGGATGGCATATGAAGGGAAGTATGAGTACTGATTTAGGAATCATCACGATCGATCCGGAAGTGATCGCAAAATATGCAGGATCTGTAGCAGTTGAATGTTTTGGAATTGTCGGTATGGCAGCTGTCAGCATGAAAGATGGTCTGGTAAAACTTTTGAAAAAAGAAAGCCTTACAAAGGGAATCCAGGTCGGAATCTCTGATGAGAATAAGATTACACTTAATTTTCATGTGGTCGTAGCTTACGGAGTAAGTATTTCAGCAGTAACAGACAATCTGATCAGCAACGTGAAGTATAAAGTTGAAGAATTTACAGGTATGAGCGTCGATAAGATCAACATCTATATCGAAGGCGTCCGCGTGATCGATTAATTAAGGAGGAACTTGTTGTGGCAACAAAGAGTATCGATGTAGAACTGCTTGCGAAGATGTTTCTTGCAGGCGCACAGAATATAGAAGCAAAAAAGGAATATATCAATGAACTGAACGTGTTCCCTGTACCGGATGGTGATACAGGAACCAATATGTCTATGACAATTATGGCGGCAGCGAAAGAAGTAACTGCACTGGAAGGCATGGATATGGCTTCTCTTGCGAAGGCAATTTCATCCGGTTCTCTCCGTGGTGCAAGAGGTAACTCCGGTGTTATTCTATCCCAGCTGCTCCGCGGATTCACAAAATCCATCAAGACGGAAAGCGAAATTGATGTACCTGCACTTGCAAGAGCAGCTGTACGTGCAAAAGAGACAGCATATAAGGCTGTTATGAAGCCGAAAGAAGGTACGATTCTTACCGTTGCAAAAGGGGTGGCTGAAAAGGCTCAGACACTTGCAGAGGAGACAGATGATCTGGAAGAATTTCTCCCGAAGCTGATTGAAGAGGCAGAGACTGTTCTGGCAAAGACTCCGGATATGCTTCCTGTATTAAAGGAGGCAGGTGTTGTAGATTCCGGCGGACAGGGACTTCTGGAAGTACTGCGCGGGGCATATGATGCATTCCTCGGTAAAGAGATTGACTACAGCGCACTTGCACCAACTCCTCAGGCTGTTAATGCAACAAAGGTTGAAACTGAGGGTACAGTGGATATCAAATTTGGATACTGTACCGAATTTATTATTCTCCTGGACAAAGAATTTACAGAAAAGGATGAAATAGAATTTAAGGCTTATCTGGAATCGATTGGTGATTCTATCGTATGTGTAGCAGATGAAGACGTTGTTAAGATACATGTTCATACGAACGATCCGGGACTTGCAATCCAGAAAGCACTTACTTATGGACAGTTATCCCGTATGAAGATTGATAATATGCGTGAAGAGCATCAGGAAAAGCTGATCAAAGATGCAGAAAAGCTTGCAGCAGCCCAGAAAGAGAAAGAAAAAGCCAAAGAGCCACGTAAAAAGGTCGGATTTATTGCTGTTTCGATCGGAGAAGGATTAAATGAAATCTTCAAAGAACTTGGCGTGGACTACATTATCGAGGGTGGTCAGACCATGAACCCGAGTACGGAGGATATGCTGACAGCGATCGATCATGTAAATGCAGACTATATTTACATTCTTCCGAATAATAAGAATATCGTAATGGCTGCAAATCAGGCGCGTGATCTGACAGAAGACAAGGATATTATCGTAATTCCGACAAAGACCGTTCCGCAGGGAATCACAGCAGTTCTGAATTACAATGCAGAAGAAGATGTGGATACAAATGAAGAGACGATGCTGGAAGCGATCAAATGTGTAAAGACAGGTCAGGTGACTTATGCTGTCCGTGATACCCACATCGATGATAAAGAAATCCATGAAGGTGATATCATGGGAATTGGTGATGCAGGTATCCTTGCAGTTGGCAAGTCTGTTGATGGTACTACAAAGGACATGCTGGCACAGCTGGTAAATGATGATTCTGAACTGATCAGTCTCTATTATGGAGAAGAAGTTTCCGAAGAAGAAGCAGAAAAGCTGACAGCAGAGATTGAAGAATTATATCCGGATATGGACGTAGATGCACACATGGGCGGACAGCCGATTTATTACTATGTGTTGGCGGTAGAATAGACTTATGAATGAGCAGTCAGAAATCCGTAATCTGAAAGGAATCGGGGCAAAAACCGAGGAACTATTTCACAAGATGGGAATTTTTACCATCGGCGATCTGCTCCGTTATTATCCCAGAGGATATGATGTATATGAAGAGCCGGTGAGCGTAGGAGAGCTGGAAGAAGGAAAGATCAGCACGGTAAAAGGCGTGATATACGGAAGAGTACAGGTTGGAGGAGGAAAGCGTATGCAGATTACGACAGCATACGTAAAAGATCTGACTGGTACTTTGAAGGTGATCTGGTTTCGTATGCCGTTTCTGCGTAATACATTGAAGCAGGGAATGCCGGTTATCATAAGAGGACGGGTAGTTTCAAAAAAGGATCAGCTGATTATGGAGCATCCAGAGTTATTTTCACCACCGGATAGTTACGATAAAAAGTGTGGAACTCTTCAGCCAATTTATCCGTTAACTGCCGGTATGACGAACAATGCGGTAGCAAAAGCGGTTAAAGGTGCGATGGAATATCTGGATCTCGTCTCTGATGATCTACCGAAAGATCTGCGCCTTCGATATCATCTGGCTGAGTATAACTATGCGATCCGCGGGATACATTTTCCACTGGATAAGGCAGAATTCTACCATGCAAGAGAGAGACTTGTATTTGAAGAATTTTTAGTTTTCGTGCTTGCTCTTCGCAGGACGAGGGAGCGAAATGAGCGTGCCGAAAACGGATTTGTGATAAAAAGGCGGTCGGAAATCGACCGCTTTCTTGCAAATCTGCCATATGAACTGACCGGAGCACAGAAGAGAGTCTGGGAACAGATCCAGGAGGAGATGTGCGGAAAGCTAGTGATGTCACGCCTGATCCAGGGGGATGTTGGCTCTGGCAAGACAATAGTAGCGCTTCTGGCTCTTCTTCTGGCGGCACTGAACGGTTATCAGGGCGCAATGATGGCTCCGACAGAAGTTCTGGCCAAGCAGCATTACGAATCAATCATAGAGATGCTGGAAAAGTATCAGATTCCGGTGAAAACCGAGCTCTTGACCGGGTCGATGACAGCAAAGGAAAAAAGGGAAGCTTATCAGAGGATTGCTGCGGGAGAAGTGCAGATTGTTCTGGGAACCCATGCACTGATCCAGGAGAAGGTGGAATACCAGAATCTGGCACTTGTTGTTACCGATGAACAGCACCGATTTGGTGTCCGTCAGAGAGAGGCACTTGCCGGGAAAGGACAAATTCCTCATATTCTTGTAATGAGTGCGACACCGATTCCTCGAACACTGGCAATCATTTTATATGGAGATCTGGATATTTCGGTGATTGATGAACTTCCGGCAAACCGTCTGCCAATCAAGAACTGTGTGGTGGATACCAGTTACCGACCGACTGCTTACCGCTTTATGCAGAAGCAGGTCGCCGAAGGAAGACAGTGCTATGTGATTTGTCCGATGGTAGAAGAGAGCGAGGCAATGGATGCAGAGAATGTTCTTGACTATGCGCAGCTTCTGCAAAGTGAGATGGGTGACAAGATCCGGATCGCTGCGCTTCATGGGCGGATGAAACAGGCAGAAAAAGACGAGATCATGGGAGCATTTGCAAAGAATGAGATCCAGGTCCTGGTGTCGACAACAGTTATCGAGGTTGGTATCAATGTGCCGAATGCTACGGTGATCATGGTGGAGAATGCTGAGCGTTTTGGGCTGGCGCAGCTTCATCAGCTCCGCGGGCGCGTAGGACGTGGCAGACACCAGTCCTATTGTATTTTTATGAGTGGTTCGAAGACGAAAGAGACAAAAAAACGACTTGAGATCCTGAACAAATCCAATGATGGATTTTTTATTGCGAATGAAGATCTGAAGCTTCGGGGACCAGGAGATCTTTTTGGAATCCGGCAAAGCGGATTAATGGATTTCCGGATCGGAGATGTGTTCCAGGATTCGGAGCTTCTGAAAAAAGCAGGAGAAGCATCGGGGGAAATCCTGAGGGAAGATCCACTGTTAGAAGGCGAAAAATATAAACTGCTTGGTGAAAAGCTTGCGGCATACATTTCGGGAAATAATCTGGAAACGACGTTGTAGATAAAAAGATAGTGGGCAAATTGTTCTGCCCACTATCTTTTTATTCATAAAACCAGTAAATAATAAATTTGTTAAGGGATGCTTCTTCACTGTATGAATAAGAAACCTGCCAAAGTCCATATAGCTCACCCAGGTATCCTGCACCTTCTTCCATGAGGGTTTCGTGCATTTCATCCACGACCTCCTGATAGACTGCATCATCTGACATTTTAAATATCGTATAAGCCTCCTGGCTCTCAATCGATCTGTCGATCACTTCTCGCAGCATACCAGGCTCATAGGTATCATAATACATGCCGTTCAGCTGATAATAGTTCAGATTTTCAGACTGACATGACGGATATACATAGTCCGTGCTGATCATATGTGTTTTTTCTAGCTCTTTTTCACTGCAGCAGAGATAATCGTAAGCAATCAGGTTCGGTATCTGATAGCCATTATCTTCGCCGAGAAAAATCGGATCTCCCCAGGTTGCATCTACATAATAATACTGACCATTGCACTGAACAATATTCCATGCATGGTCTGCGATTCCTCCATTTGGATCTGTAGTCTGTCCGGTTACATAGATACAGTAAATACCCAGTTGTTGCAGCAGATACTGGCAGCTTTTTGCATAGCCGGCACAAACCGATCTTTTTCCGACAAGAGCACTGTAAATATTCTGGTTATCCGGTGCATCAAGATCATAATCTACGTTGTCTATGAGATAGGTGTAAATGTATTTTATCTTTTCGTATTCATCTGAAAGGTCTGAAATGCCAGAAAGACAGGTGGCTCTTGCCGATTCAATCTCCTGATTCCGTTGTTCTTTTTCTTCTCCCTCATAAAGATAATTGGGTTCTATTACTACATATCGGCTCTGGCCTTCAGACTGAGAATATTCTGTGGAAGTTGCATTTCCATCACACCAGAAAATTTCCGGTCTGTCATTTAACACATTCTGAAATACTTCATTTGCAGTATTCGCGTTGCTGCAATGCAGATAAATTTCTTTTTTATTTGCCTGGATACCCTGAAGAATTTCCCGGTAAACCGTTTGCTCTTCATCAGAAAGCTGTTCATAGTAGAATTCTCCGGTAACCTCTGCATCCGTAATTTTTTCTTGTTCATAAGGAACTTCTTCCGGCGCGGAACTCTCTGCTTTCGGAGTGGCTAACATTTGTCTGCCGATCAGGATTCCTCCGGATATAAGACAGAGACAGCCAAGTCCCAAAAGAATGAACGAAAAAAATTTCCCTGTTTGATGCATCTTTTTTCGCATAATCTATTTAATTCCTCCAAATACTCATCTGTATGTTTCATCATAACATACCCTTCATTTTTGCACAACACGGACATTTTTTACATATAATGTTTCTGACAGTATAAAAAGCCTTGAGGATATCAGCTATGAGATTTTTGAAAGCCATGCAGACTTCTGATCGGGGGAATTTGCAGATACAGATTACTTCGTCTATTGATTCTTTTCCTGTTCCAGATGCGTCAATCCGTATTTCCTATACAGGTATTCCTGAAAACACACTGGAAGAACTGACAACCGATAGCTCCGGACAAAGTGAAACCATTGAGCTTGACGCACCGCCTGTGGAGTATAGCCTGGATGCAACAAATGAAGAACAGCCATATGCGGAATATACCCTGGAAGTAAACGCTCCGGGATTCGAGCCGGTCAACATCGCAGGAACGGAAATACTGGCCGGTGTGACGGCAATTCAGAAGATTCGTCTGCGTCCACTTGTCACGGAAGACCAGACCCCGGAAATCTTTGTGATTCCTGCACATACTCTGTACGGTGTGTATCCGCCGAAAATCCCGGAAAACGAGATCAAGCCGGTAAACGAAACCGGTGAGATTGTGCTAAGCAGAGTTGTCGTGCCGGAATACATTGTTGTTCACAATGGCTCACCACGCGATTCTACCGCACAGAATTATTATGTAAAATATAAAGATTATATCAAAAATGTTGCTTCCAGTGAAATCTATGCAACCTGGCCGGAAAATACGATCCGGGCAAATGTACTGGCAATCATGTCTTTTACGTTGAACCGGGTTTACACCGAATGGTATCGCAATCAAGGCTATGATTTCACAATTACATCTTCTACGGCTTTTGATCACAAATGGATTCCGGAACGGAATGTTTTTGACTCCATTTCTACAGTGGTGGACGAACTGTTTGCAGATTATCTTTCCAGACCGAATGTAAGGCAGCCGATTCTGACACAATACTGTGACGGAAGACAGGTTCAGTGTCCGAACTGGATGACCAAATTGTCACAACCTATAAAGTAGCCGGAAAGCCCGTAAATACGTGGGCTTCTGGCATTATGAGTGGTATAAAAAGAAATGAATTTTCAGAGTATCGGATTCCCGATCGTAAACAATCTTATCTATGATCTGCTTTAAAGCTTCATTTTTCTGGACAAGAGAGTAAGAATCAGAAACCAGAATATCATGGACGGAGCTTACCCGATCCAGCATTTTAGGAGTAGGATCATCCGGAATCTTATCCGGCGTATTTTCTTCCAGCTCTGCAAGCTGTCGTTCCAGAGAGTCTCTTTCTTTGGCAATCAGAGCTTTATTTTCTTTATATTCTTCCAGTGTATCAATACCCTCTCTGTATGACGCACGTATCCTGTCCTCTTTGCCTTTCAAACTGGCAAGGCGTTCACTTATAAGGGTACGCTCATTAGAAAGCTCCTGTGGGCGAATTTCGCGCATTTCATAAACAATCGAATTGGAACCAAGAGCTTCTTCTAATGCTTTCAGGACTTCCTTTTCAATCACCAGAGAGCTTACACCGTGTGGTTTATCGCATTTTCCTTTGCTGTATCCGTAGCAGGAGAAGTACGCATACTTTTCCCCATTGGCACGCTTCATGGTCGTAGCGGTCAGTGTGCGCCCGCATACCGGGCATTTCAGAAGTCCGGACAACCAGTGCTTATATGTAGAAGAGGGGCGCTTTCCAACCGGTTTATAGATTTTTTTCAGGCGTTCCTGGGCGGTATCGAAGAGTTCTTTGCTTATAATTGCCTCCTGCATTCCGTCAGCAATGATCCACTCGTCCTGGTCTTTGATCCGGTTGGTGGCGTTTTCCATCCGGTTCCATCGGATCATACCGCAGTAGGATGGATTTTGAATAATATATTCGATACTGCGCCGTTCAAAAGCTTTCCCGTGGGACGTTTTCAGTCCGAGAGAGTTCAGATGTCGGGCAATATCAAAAAAACTCATTTTCCCATTTACATATTTATCAAAGATCATACGGACAATCGCAGCTTCTTCCGGAACGACAACCGGAGGCTTGCCACGTTCTATAACTTTATAGCCAAGTGGCGGTCTTGCCTGGTATGCACCGCGGGTAGCGTTTTCTTTCATGCCACGGAATACCTCGCCGGATAAGCGAATGGAGTAGTATTCATCCATCCACTCTATGATACGTTCGATCAGAGAGCCGAACGGACCGTCTGCCAGTGGCTCGGAGATACTGATCACATCTACATTATGTTGCTTCTTTAAAAGAGATTTATACACAATGGATTCTTCCTGATTCCGGGCAAACCGGCTGAACTTCCATACCAGGATGCAGTCAACAGGATGATCGGGACCTTTGGCGAGACTGATCATTTCTTGGAATCCTGGACGTTTATCTGCTTTTCTTCCGGAAATACCGAGATCCGTGAAAATCTTCAGGATTACAATATTATTCTTGGCTGCATAATCCCGGAGGAGGTGCTCCTGAGAATCCGGAGAGATTTCTTCCTGATCGTGCGTGGATACACGGATATATCCGTATGCATATTTTAGGCTCATTGTATCAACTCCTTTGTATTTTATGTAAAAAAGGGTACAAAAATAACAGCCTGAGAACTTTTGTTCTCTTGCATGGCTGCTCCGGAGATGATACAATATTATTTGGAAATTGGGTATCTCTTCGGAGTACTTAATAGAGAAACATATTGGCGTATGTTTCATCGCTCGACCGTTCCTGTTGGCGCAGGAGCGGTTTTTTGATTTATAAGTATCTTTTTGCTACTTCGATTAATTTATTTTTATATTTATATATGTCATTGAGCGAAGTTATATAAATGCGTTCAAATTTTTTGTTCTCATCCGGAATAAGCAATTGCTTGTTTTTGGTGTCAAGATTAAGCCTACAAATAGGTTTCCGGTTATTATTAGTATACAAAATACCGAAATAACTTTCAGTGTCTCTATAAACAATGTCTTCAACTGGAACAGTTCCGGCGAGCATACCTCTTATGATATAGAAACCTTCAATTTCTTCTTCGGTAGTAACAATTTTAGAAACAATTGTTTCTTCTATGAGATCTTCCGTATTGTCATTATCTCCTGTTGCATCTTCTGCGTCAGAAGAGAGAGCAGAAGATATTTTGCTGTTGACGATTTCATTTACAAAAGATGAAAAGGCACGTTTTACAACAGGTGAAAATTTTTCAATCACTCGTTGGTTCTTTTGACCATCGTAAATATCGGTTAAGATGAAACGAACGAAATCATCAGAAGGAGATTCAAATTCTTTTTGGAGCACATTTTTGATTAAACTGCTGTATTTTAATTCTTCGGCGGTACTAAAAATTTTATCTTTATCAAAATTATCTTTACAGAACTTCTTTAATTCGTTAATGGATGTATCTTTTAGTTGAAGCATATTAAGCTCCAAAAATGGTACTAAATCCATTTTGTTAGATTCTTCAAGGTCGGTATAGAAACGATAAATAACTCCATTTGTGAGAATACCGAATTTAGCTGGAGAAGTTCCGAAATATCTAAATAACTGTGATGAGTGCTTATCTAATTGCTCAGAACAACTTTTGCATTCTACCAAGATTATCGGCTGTCCATTCTCAAGGATTGCATAATCAACTTTCTCACCTTTTTTAATACCGACATCAGCTATATACTCAGGACAAAACTCGGAAGGATTAAATACATCATATCCAAGAAGTTGGAAGAGCGGAACTACAAGTGACATTTTTGTTGCTTCTTCTGTTGAAACGGTATCCTTTAACATTGATACTCTTTCTGAAAATTGTTTAATTGATTCAGTAAAATCCATAATTACCCTCTCTTTCTTTAGTAAAAATGTTTGTAAAACAAATATATAATCGCATATGCGGTTATACCAATTTCATCATCGATAACTGTGGTATAAAATACACCACATAATTATCCACCCGTTTACAAATCCCGTACTTATTCCGGTAACATTCAATGCATTCTTCCAGAAATTCTTCTGTCACTTCCAGATATTCTGCAATCTCATATTTATCCTGACATCCATGCTCGTAGGCATTTACAAGTCCAATCAGTCCGATCAGGCGGTTATACCCATGCAGTCGAGCCTGACGTTCCTGTTTCCGGTTGACAGCAGATGTCATATCGAGGATATTTCCGACAGATGTTTCGTGGTGTCCGAGTTCTTCAGCTAAAGCACAGGTCTTTTCCGGAATGGTCATGTCTTCTCGGATGGCAATAACACCATCACAATACAGTCCTTTTATGTTATTGCTTTCAAAACGGTAATTTAAAACATCGATATCATCTTGATAAGCTACATCTTCTAATTTTTCAAATTTATTCACGTTAGCACCTCAATGTTTCCAATGCCATTATTATTTTCTTCTATTTCTCACAAAATCAGCAAAATTTTTGATTTCTTCCATTTCGGATTCTGTGTATTCTTCACCGTCAAAGTGGGCGGCGAGGGTGGTTGGCTCAGAAGGCACATTTACAACTTTGTCTAATACATAGCGAATATTCTTTTCATTTAGCATACGTGATGATTCAGGTAAATGATTTAAGTCATATGAGAAAAATAATGATACTAAATCTTCTTTTGGTTTTTTGTACTCTTTAGAAAGCTTTTCAAATATTTGATTTAGTTCAGAGCCAAGTAAAATCGGCTGCGATTCCTGAACGTCGTTTGCAATATCCCATCCCATTAAGTATGCCGGAGAAACGTTTCCGAGTCGAGCAGCAGCTTCAATCTTATCGGATGGAATGTTTGTAATAATATTATTTTCATATTTATAAAGCGTTTGTTTGGACACATTGATTTTATCAGCGAACTCAACCTGACTCATGTTAAGATTAGTGCGGAGTTCTTTTATTCTTTCCCCAACTGTCATATATTTGTCCTCCTTTTATAAAGTAACTTAATAATAGCACAAAAATGTTATAAATGCAACGAAAATAGCTTGACAAGTTACATAAATGTGATATACTGAAAGTAACTTTTAAAGATACGGAGGTGGAAATGTGATCAAAACTGATGAATTAAGAGGGATAATCGCAAAAAATGGATTATCTCAAACAGATGTTGCAAAAATGATAGGTATTACACCAAAAACATTCTATGAAAAGATGAAAAATGGCGTGTTTGGTAGTGATGAAATTCAAATTATGATTGATGAATTACATATAGACGAACCTATGTCTATTTTTTTTGCGCATGAGTAACTTTTAAAGATACTATAAGGAGAAACAAATGAAAGAATTGCAAATTTTCAATTCAAAAGAATTCGGTGATATCCGAACAGTAACTATTGATAATGAACCTTGGTTTGTCGGAAAAGATGTAGCAACAGCGCTCGGTTATGCAAAACCCCTCAATGCTTTGTCCACACACGTCGAAAAAGATGACTCCCTGAAACAGGGCATCACAGATTCACTTGGAAGAGAACAGGAAACTATCTTCATCAATGAATCCGGTTTATACGCCTTGATTTTCGGCAGCAAATTAGATTCGGCAAAACGATTTAAGCGCTGGGTGACAAGCGAGGTGCTTCCAGCTATCAGAAAGACTGGTTCTTATCAGAAGTCGCTTACACCACAGGAGATGTTGCGTATTCAGCTTAGTATGATCGATAACCACGAAGACAGAATCGCTGATCTTGAGCAGAATATGACTATTGATTACGGTCAGCAGATGGCACTTGGCGATACAGTCAGCAAAGTGGTTATTGATGCACTTGGCGGGAAAGAAAGTAATGCCTATAAAGAAATCAGTAAAAAGGTATTTGCGGAATGCAACGGAGATTTGAAACATTACTTTAATGTCAATGCGAGAAATAATGTTCCAAAAAAGAAATTCGATGAAGCTGTGCAGTATGTAAAGAATTGGCAGCCGTGTACAAATACAAGGATTATGATTCGGGACTGTAATAATCAAATGTTTATGGGGGACATATAAAAATGGAAAAAATTAGAACTTGTGAATATACGGGAGAAAAAGATATTTTCTTTCCACTTATAGGATTTAAGGTTGTGGATGTTGAAGATGCAACAATAAACGAAGGAGGTGAAGTGGTAATTCTCAAATTTGCTAACAAACATGGTGTTGCAATTGACATTTGCTTTTTAGATGCGATGGTTACGGTAAGCGAGCCATATGCGATAGAAACGGGGAGGAGAAAAAATGAACCATTATAAGAATGAAATTTTTAGAATGCTTCACAAATTAAATGATCGAGAAAATGACATGAGAATTTTACGACAGATATATGCAATTTTATATAAAGCATTGGAAAAAAGAGGAAAGTTAGAACAGCAGACAAGTGATAAAAGTGAAGACATTATTTATATCAATAACTGTCTGCAGAGAGAAGACGAAGAAAAGGTTAAAGAGATTTGTATGTTTATAAAGGAATATTGTGCAGGTGATTGCAGTGAATAATGATGAGTACAAAAAATGTATTTATGAGATGTTGGAAAAAATCAATGAGAATGCGCACCTAAAGCTTATTTTTAATTTTATACATAAATACTTTATTCGATAGGACAAATCAACAAGTACAACCAGCGTCGCATAGTTTAAAGAGAGGTGGTGGATTTGCAACATATTTTTATTGCAGAAATTGATGGAAAAGAAATTGACATGGCAACCATGATGCCGGAGGAAAAGCAAAAGGCAGTCATGGAAATGACCAGAAAGTTTGTAGAGCATTTTGGGTACCAGCAGGAGAAAACCGCGTAAGCGGTACCAGTTGGACAAGCAAAGGAGGGATAAGAGATGTTTTATAAAATTGCAAAGGCATTAAGTAAAGTGACTATTATTTTTGGATTTGTGCTTATGGTTGGTGGCGGTTCGGAAAAGAGTCAGGAACTGTTTTATTTATATGAAGCACTTGGAATAGTCACGTTTGCCGCCGGAGCGTTTGCACTGGAATGTTTTCAGTATCAAGAGCACCAATATCGGAAAAGGAAAATAAGGGAGGCGAAGGAGCATGCCAGAAGAGAAGCAGCGTAAGAGCATCAGAGTAGGCGAGATCGATAAGATGATCAACAAACTGCAGTCGCTGGAAAGGGTTGACGGTACATCCGAGTATTACAAGAATAATGCGATTGCATACTTGTCGGATCTGGCAAATCATCTGGATAGGATAGGCGTAAAGACAATAAAAATGCGCCCGGAAGCGGCAACTTCCAGTGGCGCACATAACAAAAAACTCAACTAAATTATAGGAAAATCGGAGGAGAAAGTCAATATGATCAGAGTTGAAAAAGGAACATGTGATATTAAGACATCGGAGGGAGTGCCGGGATTAATGGCAGATTTGGCGGTTATCGTCCGGACTCTTAAAAAGACACTGACGGAGAAGTGCGATCAAAGCGAAGCCGAGGCGAAGGAAGTAATTAACCGGGCGGTGGAGCTTGGTCTTGTAACGGATGCGGAACTTGAATCGGAAGCGTTTAAGGTAGTGGGAAAATTTCTGACAATGCTGATGAATAATTCGTCTCTTTAGAGAAGGATGTGTACCTAAAGGGGGCGTGATAATGGAAAAGAAACCATTGATTATTCGGTGCTCTGATGGGTGGATCTACGGCTTGTTCGGTTATTACGAGGAAGCGGTAGAAGTGGCAGAACAGCATATAGACGGAACAGAACATACATATATCATCATATGAAAAGCGTGAGGAAAAGATGGAACCTTATAAAATCTATGATTTTGAAGATGAAAAAGCCTGGCTGAAGGGGCGGTTAAACGGAATCGGCGGAAGTGATGCAAGTGCTGTGGTTGGAAAGAACCCATACAAAACAAACATTGAGCTGTTTGAAGAAAAGACCGGCAGAAGGATTGCACCAGACATTTCAGAAAAGCCTTATGTAATCTATGGGAAAGAGGCGGAGCAGTTCATCAGGGAGCTGTTCCGCCTGGATTATCCACAGTATCAGGTCACACACCATGAATTCCGGATCTTGCAGAGTCTGGAGTATCCGTTCATGCAGGCTTCTCTGGATGGGGAGCTGGTTGATCAGGACGGCCGGAAAGGGATTCTGGAGATTAAGACCACCAACATTCTGCAGTCTATGCAATATGAGAAATGGAAGGACCGGATCCCGGATAACTATTATATCCAGATTCTGCATTATCTGCTTGTCACCGGATATGAGTTTGTTGTCCTCCGGGCGCATTTGCGGAGCAACTGGGGAACAGACGTCCGGACACAGGTAAAACATTATTTTATTGAAAGAGCAGAAGTCCAGGCTGATCTGGATTATCTGCAGAAGGAAGAAATCAAGTTTTGGAAGTATGTGGAAAGCGGACGGAAACCGCCACTGATACTTCCAGAGATCTAAAAAAGAAGGAGGAGCGTATGGAATTACGGATCACAAATCCGCAGGAGAATTGGCTTACAGAGCAGATCCTGTGGAACAACGAGGAATTAAAGGCTGCGATTGCCGAGAAGGTAAAGGATTATAAGACAATCGCCTACACAGAGGATTCTCTGAAGGATATGAAGGCAGACCGGGCGGATCTGAATAAGCTGAAAAAAGCTTTCGAGGACGAACGGAAGCGCATCAAGAAGATCTGTATGGAGCCGTACACCAAGTTTGAACAGCAGGTCAAGGAAATCACGGCACTGATCGATGAACCCATTGGTCTGATTGACTCCCAGATTAAGGAGATTGATGAACGCCGCAAGACTGTAAAACGGGAAGAGATTGAAGAACTGTTTGCATCCATCGGTTTCCAGAGCTTTGTGCAGTTGGACATGATCTGGGATGAAAAGTGGCTGAATGCAACGGTTACGCTGCCAAAGATTGAAGAGCAGATGAAGAGCCGGATGTACCAGATCGGTACAGATGTGGTAACGATCAGCAAGCTTCCGGAGTTTAAGTTTGAAGCAATGGAAGTTTACCGGAAGACACTGGATATGAACCAGGCAATTCAGGAAGGACAGAGACTTGCCGATATCCAGAAGAGAAAGCTGGAAGCAGAACGCATGGAGGCAGAGCGGAAAGCAAGGGAAGCGGAAGAGGCAGCGAAGCAGCAGAGTGCAGCTGAACAGAAGGAAGAACCTGCAGCAGAGAAGGAAGCAGCATCCGGATCTGTACCGGAAGCTCCGGCAGAGGAAACAGCTTCAATTCCGGAAGGGGAAGAACCGGTATTCCAGCTTGACTTCCGTGTATGGGGAACCAGGGAGCAGATCATGGCGCTCCGTGAATATATGTTAAAGAATCAGATTCGATTCGGAAAGGTGGAATAAGATATGGCAGTAAATAACAGTCTGGCAAGACAGGACCAGTCAATGAAGTTATCAGTTTACCTGCAGAACGATGCAGTAAAGAAGCAGATCAATCAGGTCGTTGGTGGAAAGAATGGGACAAGGTTCATTTCCAGTATTGTAAGTGCGGTGCAGAATACACCGGCATTACAGGAGTGTACAAGCCCTAGTATTGTAAACGCTGCATTACTCGGAGAGGCACTGAATTTATCACCGTCCCCGCAACTTGGCCAGTTCTATATGGTTCCGTTCGACAACAAGAAAAAAGGCTGCAAGGAAGCACAGTTCCAGCTTGGGTATAAAGGATATATTCAGCTGGCAATCCGTTCCGGTTACTACAAAAAGCTCAATGTGCTTGCAATCAAAGAAGGGGAGCTTGTCCGGTATGATCCTCTGGATGAAGAAGTGGAGGTTAATCTGATTGATGATGATATCCTCCGGGAGGAAGCTCCGACCATGGGATACTTCGCAATGTTCGAGTATGAGAATGGTTTCCGGAAGACCTTGTACTGGTCAAAGAAGAAAATGCTTGCACACGCTGAGAAGTATTCTTTTGCATTTTACAAAAACGGCGGGGCAAGATCCCTGGAATTACTGGAACAGGGCAAGATTCCGGAAAAGGATATGTGGAAGTATTCTTCATTCTGGTTTAAGGATTTTGACGGAATGGCACTGAAAACCATGCTCCGTCAGCTGATCAGCAAATGGGGAATCATGAGTATTGATCTCCAGAATGCTATTGACAAGGATATGGCAGTGATCCATGAGGACGGAAAGACAGACTATGTGGATGCAGTGAAGGCGGAAGATGATGGAGTGGTATCCGATCAGGAGTTACAGGAGGTCCAGGAAGACCAGCCGGCAGCGCCAGGAACACAGCAGCCGGATCCGAAGGGTATTGAGGCATCATTTTTTGGATAGATTTAAGAAAGGGGAAAAAGAATTATGCAGCACATTAACTTAGAAACATTTGCAAACGGAGCATTTACCGCGCAAGTAAACCGGGCGATCGAAGAGGTTACGAAGAACATCCAGGATCCGAACACGGATGCCGGCACAGCGAGAAAGATTACGGTAACGATCGCATTTAAGCCGAATCAGGAAAGAAACTTCATTGCAACTGGAGTTCAGACGAAGACAACCCTTGCACCGGCACTCGGAGCAGTCACTGCATTGAGCATGGGAAAAGATCTCCGCACCGGCGAAGTGGAAGCAGTCGAGATCGGCAACCAGATTCCAGGACAGATGTCTGTACAGGACGTTCCGGGAGTTGTACCAGAAGCAGGAACTACAGTGGTAGATGGAAAAGTAATTGATAAAGCGACTGGAGAAGTTGTGGCGGATTCGGTTCCGGAACACGCAGGCAAAGTAATTGATTTAAGAACAGCAAAACAGGCATAGGAGGAGTAAGACGATGGAAGGATTAAAAGCAGCAATTGAATTTATCACAAATCTGAAAGAAGGCAGCATGGAGCCGAAGGTGCTTGATATCAACGGTAATACATACTGTAATAAAAATCTTACAAGATATCATTATTTCCCGAAGGCAGATTCCCTGAGTGTCAACACCCTGACATCCATTGTGGACTATATCAAGGGGAAACCGGAAGAACTCCGGGAGACCATGATTCTGCATGTAATCAGTCCGACAGAAGTAAGATTGTATTCCGGACTGGTGGACGAACGCAACAGGGAGGAGCTTATGAGGGCAGACGCCATTGTAAATGAATTCCAGTTTGACCGTTATTATGACCAGGAACGTTTTCTGATCGAGCTGCAGGCAAACTTCATTGAATCCGATGATCTGACTGTCCTGAAGCAGGTTGCCGGAAATATCGAGTCAGGAACAACGGCGAATTATGATGATGATGGTGTCAGCCAGAAAACCACGATCAAGAGCGGGATTGCAAATAAGACGGATGTGATCGTACCGAATCCGGTGAAGCTCAGACCGTATCGTACCTTTGCAGAAATCGAGCAGCCACAGAGCAGTTATGTATTCCGGATCCAGGACAGTGACCGTGGACCATCCTTCAAGCTTGTGGAAGCAGACGGCGGTTTATGGAAGAATGCAACCATGAAGAAAATCAAAGAATATCTGGCATATGAACTGGCGGAGGAACTTGAGAAGTACCACATTACGATTATCGCGTAGAAAATAACATCTCCTTAAAAATAATATATCACACGTAACCTGATAACAAAAAAGCAAGCCGGCATTATGCAGCATCTGTTGTGTAAGTGCCGGCAGAAAGGAAAAAGGGAATGACATCGGTAATGTTTACAGTTCCGGGCAAGCCGCAGGGAAAAGCCAGGGCGCGGACGTATTATAATGTATCGACAAAGAAGCACTGTTCCACTACGCCGGAGAACACGGTCCTGTATGAGAACTTCATCAAGGATCGGTATCTGCAGATGGCAAAGGGAGCGTTCCTGGAAAGAGAAAAGCCTGTGACGCTCCGGATTATTGCAAGGTATCTTCCGCCAAAGAGCGTATCGAAGAAAAGGAAGCTTGATATGCTAGAGGGAAGAGAGCTGCCGCTGAAGAAACCGGATATGGACAATATTGTGAAGGTAGTAGCAGATGCACTGAACGGTGTTGCTTATCATGATGATACGCAGATCGCACTGGTCCAGGCAAAGAAATGTTATTCGGCGGTAGAGGGACTGGATGTGACAGTTGAGGAGTATACCGGATAAAAAGGAAGGAAATGTAAGAAGTGGCAGGACGACCAAAACAAGGAATTGATTATTCCGGATGGTCGGTTGACATATTCGATGGCGATAAGAAGATAGACAAACTTCTTGATGCAAAAGGATGGAAGGGATTCGGGATCTACTTCTTTTTGTGTCAAAGGGCATATAAAGTAAATGGATATTTTTATGAATGGGGCTATGACGACTGTGCAACGACAGCAAGGCGGATGGGCGGCGGCATCAGTTCCGGTACAGTAAAAGAGACTGTGGATTACTGCCTGCAAGTGGATCTTTTTGATAAAGGGTTATTTGACAGGTGGGGGATCTTGACCAGTAGAGGTATCCAGCGTCGTTTTTGGGCGGTACTATCCGAGCGGCGGAGTAAAACAGTATATGGTGAGTATTGGCTTTTGAAACCCGAAGAATGCAAAGGTCTAGTTAAAGTCAGCTTATTTTCGGATGTGCAACCGACAAATGATGATGTGCAAGGGACAAATGATGATTCGCTTTATAGAAAGGAAAGTAAAGTAAAGAAAAGTAATGTATATAAGGGCGCTTTCAGCGATTCTTCCCTTGAATCAGCTTTTCAGTTCTATCTCCTTGTCCGATCACAGAACTGGGGAGAGATCTCTGAAGAGCAAGTAAATGCTTTGAGAGAGGATTTATTATCATTGTCCTCTGATCTGGCTGAACAGAAAGCAATTCTGAATAAAGCTGCAGCTGGTGGATGGAAGAATTTATATCCTGTTCAAAGCAAGAGAAGGCCAAAAACAAAGAAGCAGCCAGAGAAACAGGGAAAGTTTAAGAATTTTGAAGAGCGTGAATATGAGGACATGACAGATCTTACAAGGAAGTTGATGCAGTGTCAAAGCGGAAGATGAAAGGATTTTATGAATGAGTTGGGCAGATAAGCAGTTAAAGAAACATAAGCTCCGAAAGCAGATCAAAGAGATCATGGATAGTCCGGAGTTCCAAAAGGAACGTCAGAAGGAACTGGACAAACACACAGCAGAGGCAATGAACTGCTTCTTGCTGATCAGTGTAGATTATTTGTACCGGAACTATCATTGCAAAAGAAAGGGAGTTTTGAAATATCTGGAATTTGTTTTACACCAGATGCATTTCGCACAGAAGGACGAGGAATATTTTCAGCTGATGAATAAGGAGTTGGAAAGAGAAGTTGGTGTGAATGTGCTGGGGACGTTGAAAGGAGAGTAAGAAGAATATGAATAGAGAGATTCTTTTTAGAGCGAAGAGAAGAGACAATGGCGAGTGGGTTGAAGGTTATGTAATTCAAAGATATGGTGCATGGTTCATATATGACATTAAAAATGCAGATACGTGCATACAGAATGGCTATCTCGTTGATTCGGATACGATCTGTCAATACACCGGACTTACAGACAAGAAGGGAAGGAAGATATGGGAGAACGACATTATTAAATACCATTATGGTGATTATTATGCTCCTGTAAAATTTGGCGAATATCAGAGTTGCTTTGACAGTACAACGACTTGCCATGTCGGATTTTATGTAGACTGGGACAAGAAAAGAGATTTTAGAAAAGATCTGGGGTACTGGATAAAAATGGTTGATGCTGAAGTAGTAGGAAATATCCATGACAAGCCAGAACAACAGAAAGATCAAAGAAGCACTATTATTTGCAAAGATTTCATGAAGAAAGGCAGAGAATAATGAGTAACGGATGGATTCCAACAACAGAAAGACTCCCAGATCAACGGGAGTTCATAGAATCTTATGTCAGAAGTGCATATGCAGCGGAGTTTCTGGTCACGATCGAGGGAGCAGATAAGGCAACAACGCTGTATTATTCCCAGACAGGTGTCTGGTTCGATGAACAGGGAGAACCGTATAAGGTTGTGGCGTGGATGCCGCTTCCGGAAGCGTTCAAAGGATAGAAGGTGATAATTTGCAGGAGAAACGAAGCAGAAAAGAGCAGCGGAGAGATAGACAGCAGCATTATGAAGAGTTGGAGAGCCGGCATGATGCAAAGGCGTTGGAGAGATTCAAAAGACCGGCTTACCAGAGTGTGAGTGTTGCAGAATATCTGGCGAAGAAATATGACATTACAGCGGAGGTGGATGCCATTGCAGAGCGAAGAAAAAGAAATGACGGAAAATGAGAAAAAGAAGGAATATCTGAGACAGTACAGAAATCATGTCCGGCGGATACATAGAATCAATGCGGAAATTGCAGAGTTGCGATCTATGAAGATTTCCCCATCGATGAATAATGATGGGATGCCACACGGGAGCAGTCAGGGAGATCTGTCCGGTTATGCTGCAGAGCTTGACCGTATGGTATCGGAGCTGATAAAAGAACGATATGTACGGATGGTGGAATATCAGGAGATTGTACGGCAGATCAAAAGGCTGCGGAGCGAAAATGAGAAAGACGTGCTGTTTTACCGATATATCCGTGGGATGGATTGGTGGGAGATTGCAGAGAAGATGAAGTTTTCAGAACGGCAGATCTATCGATTTCACGGGAAGGCACTGGTAAATTTTCGGCTTCCGGAAAAAGATGTCAGTGAATGTCAGTAGCATCTGTGGTATTATGATAACATCGAGAAGCGAAAGAAAAGAGCTTTTCGGATGTGACATTTTCACAATAAGTTCTCCGACGGTAAGTGTAGTAAAAGGGCGATCTGATGACAGGTCGTCTTTTTCGGTGTATAATACTACAAAAAGGATATTATGATCATCCTTATTGATGGAGGAAAATTGTGAAAGAAAGAATAAGTGAAATAGTATTTAGTGTAAGTGCAATTACTTTTATGGCATATGCAAGTACATATGCATATTATGCAGGCTGTTTTGAATATTATGGTATCCCAAGCGGACTTTTAAAGATAGATGCAAATTCTGTTTTGCGGTTTTTACAGAAGTCATTGATTTTAGGAGCAATTGTAATATTATTAGTGTTTTTTGGATGCGTTCATGCGTTAGTATTTAGTAAATTAAAAGCGTGGGGCATGATGGTACTAATGCTACTGATGGTAGATGGGATTGCATCTAAAAGTAATTTCAAAACAATGTTTTGGATAGTTGCGATAGGAGTAATTTGTGGATTGCTGTTACTAAATTTGGATTGTCAAACGAAGCAAAGTAAAAAGGAAGATAATGTACACAAAAGTAAAGAAGTATTGATTGTGAGCATAGTCATATTGTATATATTATTTTCCATTTTAGCTATTATGTTTGATCTTGGTAAAAGTCACTGCGAAAAGAAAGAAGAATATTTTACAATTAGCGAGTGTCAAGATGGTATTATTCTTCAAGAAACAGATGATTACTTTATTGTTGGCAAATATGACAGTAATAAACATGAATTTGAACAAGATTTTCGCATTGTAGATAAAGAAAATCAAGAAATAAAAAAGATAAATATAGAAAAATAAACCAGAATTGAAGGTGGTGAAGTGGCAGGATATGAAAACATAAGAGATGCAAATGATAAAAGAACCCCGGAAGAGCGCCGGGAATTGGCAAAAAAAGCGGGTCAGGCAAGTGGCAGGGCAAGACGCAGGAAGGCAGACTTCCGGAAGACCTTAAACCTACTGCTTACTGCCGAAATAGATAACGAAGAATGGAAGCCGGTTTTGGAGTCGCTTGGTGTTGAGTGTACTTTGGAATCGGCTTTGCTTATGGCGCAGATCAAGGAAGCAATGGCGGGAGACACACAAGCTGCGAAGTTTGTAGCACAGTATTCCGGACAAAGTGCCAGAGCCGAGGAAGATCTGGAAAATAAGAAAGCAGATACAGAACTGATCAAGGCAAGAAAAGAAGCTATTACTGGTGAAAATGAGAATGATGAAGCACTTGATCGGCTGGATCAGATTCTGAAAGAGGTGCGGGATAATGCAGTTAAGCAAGAAACAGAATGAGTACATTGTGAACGCAACTCATAGATGGAATATTAAGTCTGGTGCGGTACGTTCTGGAAAGTCCTACGTTGATACGGCTTTTGTGGTTCCTTTTCGTATTCGGGAAAGAACTGGTAAACCGGGACTCAATGTTATTCTTGGTGTATCCAAAGAATCGATTGAGCGAAATGTGCTGCAGCCAATGCGCGAGATTTATACAAACAAGCTGATCGGACAGATCAATAACCGGAATATGGCGCATATTTGTGGTGAAGAGGTGTATTGTCTGGGAGCTGAAAAGGTCAGTCAGGTGGCGAAGATTCAAGGTTCCAGTATCAAGTATTGTTACGGCGATGAGGTCGCTAAGTGGAACAAGGAAGTATTTCAGATGTTGAAATCGCGACTTGATAAGCCGTATTCGTGTTTTGATGGATCTTGCAACCCAGAACATCCGACACATTGGCTGAAAGAATTTCTGGACAATGATAAGTTAGATATTTATCTGCAGAAATATACGATATTTGACAATCCTTTTTTACCTCCGAAATATGTGGAGGAGCTCTGTAAGGAGTATGAGGGTACGATTTATTATGACCGGTTAATCCTTGGACTCTGGAAGCGTGCAGAAGGAGCAATCTACAAACGTTTTGCGGATAATCCGGATGTCTATAAATGTGAGGTACTGAATGAGCTTACAAATGACGCAGAATACAAGCAGTTCAAAAAAACAGATATTGTATCGATAGAGATCGGACTTGACTTCGGAGGAAATCAGTCCGGTCATTCTTTTGTTGCCAGAGGATACACAGATGATTATGCGGATGTGGTTGCGGTAATGTCTAAGAGAATCATGGCGAAGGATTCAGAGGAAGATATTGACAGTAATAGGCTGGATGAGCTGTTCTGTGATTTTGTTCAGGAGGTAATCGATAAATACGGGGTGCTTGCAAAAAGCGGTAATTATGTGGAGTATTGCAACGTGGAATCCGTTTATTACGACAATGCAGAAACCGTACTTGGTAATTCTATCCGGAATGCAGTAGAAAAAAGATTCCATTGGATCACTGTCAGAAAAGCAAGGAAAGCAGCGATTATTGACCGGATCCGTTGCACGGTAAGGCTTATGGGAGCGGGAAGATTCTGGATGACGGACGATTGTAAATCCTTACAGACGGCATTTTCGGATGCAGTATGGAACAAAGATGTAACAGACAAGGATGAGCGCCTGGATGATGGAAGCACCGATATTGATAGTCTGGATGCGTTTGAGTATACGATAGAAAGAGATATGAAGGACCTGATAGAAGAGGTGGAAGATGTTTGATGGATTAAAAAGACTATGGGGAAGGATAGTGAGCATGTTTAGTTATACGACCTTAAAAAATATAATCGGCAAAGATGTGGCGCTGTCACAGACCATGATCGATGCCATCAATAAATGGAAAAAGATGTTGGTTGGAAATGCAGACTGGTGTGACGATACGGTAGAGTCGCTGAAATTAGAAGAGGGTATCTGCCGTGAGTTTGCAGACTCTGTACTGGTAGAGATGGAGGCCAAGATCTTAAATAATGACAAGATGGATAAGGTTCTCCAGAAGAGCTTATCAGACATGAATAAGAAGCTGCAGACAGGCTTGGCACTTGGCGCAATGGTTCTTAGACCACTTGGACCGGACACGGCGGAATATGTTGCGGCGGATAAATTCATTGTGATCAGTTTTTCTGATGGTGGAACACCGAATGATATTGCTTTTCTGGTTGTGAAGTGTGCTGGGGAAAATGATTATTATACCAGAGTTGAACGGCATTATTTTACGAACGGCAATCTGACGATTGAGAATAAATGCTATCATTCACAGAGTCAGAGCGATATTGGCCAGAACTGCAGTCTGGAAGAAGTGGCTGAATGGGCGAATATTCTTCCGGGACCAATCACTTATCCTGGTATGACTGAAATGGATTTCGGATATTACCAGAATCCGATTGAGAACAAGGTAGATGGTTCTTCCTGTGGGGTATCTGTGTATGAATCTGCAGAGAACCTGATCAGAAAAGCGGACGTGCAGGGAGCGAGGTTGGATTGGGAATATGATTCCGGAGAACGTGCAATTCATGTTGATGAGAGAGCACTCAAAAATCGAGGTAGCAAGACTTATCTTCCAAGGCTTAAGAAGCGCTTGTACAAAGGGCTCAATCTTGATGATAACAATAAAGACTTGTACAAGGAGTATTCCCCAGAGATGAGAGATGAAGCATTCCGAAGAGGATTGGAGGAATACAAACGGGAAATCGAGTTCAATGTCGGTCTTGCTTATGGAGATCTGTCAGATGCGCAGGAAGTGGATAAGACAGCTACAGAGGTGTTTGCTTCCAAGACAAGGAAATACAACCGAGTCACGGCAATTCAGGGGAAATTGGAAGAGTGCTTGAATGGATTTGTAACTGCTCTAGCGTTCTACAATGGATCTTATATGTCCGGTGTGGAGTTTACCTGCGAATTTAATGATTCCATTCTGGCAGACGAAGAATCGGAACGACAGCAAGATCGGCAGGATGTAAGCATGGGCGTTATGAGTTTGTTGGAATACCGGATGAAATGGTACAACGAGGATGAAGAAACCGCAAAGGCAAAACTGCCAGAGCAGAATCAGGTGATGGAGTAGGATGCGGGATGATTACAAAGAAAAGATTGCCAGTAAGATTACAGCGCGGTACATAAGCCTAGAAGAACGGATTTTGCAGGACATTGCTCGGCGGATTAAAAAGACTGGTGAGATCACAAGTACAGCAGACTGGCAGATCAATAGACTTCGGATTCTGGGATATTCTTCCGAGGATATCGAAAGAGAGATCAAGAAAACACTGGATGCGTCTTATCCGGAAATGTTTGAGCTGTATGATAAGGTGATCGACTGGGAATACGTCCGGAATAAGGACATTTACGAACAGATCAATGCAGAGTTTATCCCGTATGAGGAGAACAGGCAGTTGCAGCAGATCACGGATGCAATCATTCAGCAGAGTCTGGAAGATCTGGAGAATGTAACTAAGTCACTTGGCTTTTACTTGGATTATAATGGCAGAAAGGTTTTAACACCGCTGTCACAGGTTTATACCAATTATCTGGACAATGCCTGTTTTGATATTGTGACAGGAGCATTTGACTATGGTAGTGTATTACGTCGGGTGGTCACGCAGCTGACGAACAGTGGACTCCGGAAGATTGAGTACGGCTCTGGATATGCAAGTCGGGTAGAGGTGGCTGCCAGAAGAGCTGTGATGACTGGTGTGGCGAATCTTACCGGAGAAATAGCAGACTACAATGCCAAGAAGCTCGGAACAGAGTATTTTGAGGTTGAGTGGCATGCCGGGGCCCGTCCTACTCATGCGGTATGGCAAGGTCAGGTCTGGACGAAAGAGCAATTGTATTCAGTTTGTGGACTTGGTACAGTGACAGGACTTCTGGGAGCTAACTGCTACCACACATACTATCCGTTCTTTCCGGGAATATCGGAACGCAACTGGTCGGATGACTGGCTCGAAGAACAGAACCGGAAGGAAAGCAAACCAAAAGAGTTCCGCGGCAAAGAGTATGCTCTGTACGAGGCAAAGCAAAGACAGCGCCAGATGGAGACAGCAATGCGGGCACAGCGAGAAAAGGTGCAGATGCTTCAGAACGGCGGTGCTGATCGGCAGGAGGTTATGCTTCAAAAAGCCAAATATCAGGGGCAGCTTAACGAATATGCGGCGTTTTCTCGTAAAATGGGATTGAAAGAGGAAAGAGAGCGGATTTATCTGGATATGCGTGGTAGAATTGCAACCAATAATAAAACGCAGAATAAGTTATTCCCACCGGAGATGATCCAAAACGCTTCAAAAGATATCGCACAGTATAAGCGGTACAAAGAAGTTCTGGGAGATTCCGTTGGAACGCTTGCCAAGTTCGGTCAGGTGAAATATAATGATAGTGAGGAATGGGAAAAGGTTCAAAGCAAATTTTTCACATATCTTGAGATTGACAAGAAAGATTGGTCAGAAGAATTTAAGAACACGTCTAAACAGGCGTATGATAGATTTGCAAAAGAAAATGTTGTAATGTCTGTACATGCACTTAGTCGACTTCCTCGATTGAATAAACCTGGCTTACCGGAAGTGTCAGAAGAAATGCTGATAAAAATTATTAAAGGTACACCTAATTATACAGAGGGAGAAGATAAACAAATCTATTTCAGTCATGAATTACAGTTATTAGTTGTTAGAAATAAAAAAACTGGAGATATCGTATCTGTTGTAAGAAGAAGGGCTCCAAAGGAGGCATGGGGAAATGTTTGAGAAGGTAATGAATTATATCAAAGATTTTTTGGAAAATACTCCAGAGGATATCTATGATTTTTCTTGTGAACTGGAAGGAATGTTAATTATTCATTATGACGAAATGTATAAGGAACAGCCAAGGGCTACAAGAATATTGAATGAAGAAATGCCTGATATTTGCGCATCCGGAGAACCGGGAATGAAACCAGAAGAGATTGAAAAATTTAAACGTGAGTTGGAAATTGAATACAACAAAGCGTTAAAAGCAGTTGTGTAGTTACCACCAGTTGATAAGACCGGTGGTATTTTTATACTCATTTTTAAGGCGAGGAGGTGAGAAAGGTGAAAAAATTATTTATTAGTCAGCCTATGAGAGGTAAGTCAGATGAAGAGATTCTGGCAGAACGCAAGAAAGCAATTGAGCTTGCGCAAGAAATGATCGGTGAACCGGTAGAAGTGATTGATTCCTTCTTTCAGGAAGCACCCGCAGATGCAAAACCACTGTGGTTCCTTGGAAAATCCCTGGAACTTCTGTCAGGAGCAGATGTGGCGTATTTTGCGCAGGGGTGGGAAGATGCAAGAGGTTGTGTGATTGAGCATGACAGCGCATTAGCTTATGGAATCAAGAGTATTGTTGCCTAGGAAGGCGGTGATCCAGATATCTCCCTTTGAGACGCAGGGTTATGCGTCTTATTTTTATGCCCTGCCACATGGCTATAAAACTGGACAACTACCATGCCGGAGGTCTACCCGGCTATATCCCATACCGCTGAAAGAGCGGTCAATAAAATATTTCAGGAGGAATGTAACGATGAAAAATATTCATGAGATTTTGAAAGAGTATGGAATGGAAGTCCCAGCAGATAAGAAAGCAGATTTCGATAAGGCTTGGAAAGAAAATTATCGTACTAAAAGCGAGTACGATAACGCAGTTACCCAGAGGGACAACTACAAGGCTTCATTGGATGATGTAAATACCAGGCTGAAAGAATTTGAAGGCGTGGATGTGAAAGATCTGCAGGGACAGATCACAAAGCTTCAGGGTGATCTGAAGGCGAAAGATGATGAATATGCAGCAAAAGAAGCTGACCGTGTATTTATGGATTCTATTAAGGAAGCAGTTAAGGCTGCCGGCGGAAGAAATGAAAAGGCAGTTATCGCAATGCTGAATATCGATGCTCTGAAAGAATCTAAGAATCAGTCCGAAGATATCAAGAAGGCACTTGAGGATGTCAAGAAGTCTGATGGGTATTTGTTCGGAGCAAATGAACCAATCAATAATCCGGTTGGTGGCACAAGTGGCGGAGGTGGCGCAGATCCGGGAGCAGATGATGTTGCTGCACTTCGAGCTGCCATGGGACTGCCGGAAAAATAAGAAGTGAGGTAAGGAAGAATGGCAAATACGATTGCACTTAGAAAACAGTATTCTACACTTTTGGACGAAGTGTATAAATTATCGTCCCTTACGTCTGTCCTGGACGGACCAAACGAACTGGTCAGAGAGGGCGCAAACGCGAATGAGATTCTGATTCCAAAGTTATCTATGCAGGGACTTGCAAACTACGATAAGAACACAGGGTATGTATCTGGTGATGTAACTCTTGACTATGAAACTAAGAAATGCGCTTATGATCGTGGACGTATGTTCAATATTGATGCAATGGACAACATTGAGTCTGCTGGTATTGCTTTTGGAAGACTGGCAGGAGAGTTCTTAAGAACGCAGGTTGTACCGGAGCTTGATGCGTATAGACTTGCATCCTACGCACAGATATCTGGTGTAACAACCGTTAGCGCGAATATCACGGACGGAAAAATAGCGCTTGCAGCACTACGTACAGCTCGAGGAAAGATTGAGAATGCAGAGGCGAACCTTGCAACTTGTTATCTGTTCATCAATCCAGTTTTAGCGGGGATGATTGATGATTTGGACACAACAGCTTCCAAGAAAGCAATGGAAGGATTTGCGGGCATTATAAAAGTGCCGCAGGGAAGATTTTCGAATAAAATCACACTTACTGCAAGTGGTGCTGGTGGATTCACAAAAGCATCTGGGGCATTGAATATCAACTTTATGATTGTTGATAAGCAGGCTGCAATTCAGTACCAGAAACACACTGTATCTAAGATTATTTCTCCGGATCAGAACCAGACTGCAGATGGATGGAAATTCGGATACAGAACAGTTGGAATTGCAGAATGCAAAGACAACAAAAAGGATGGTATCTATGTTCATACTGCTGCAGCAGAGTAGGATGTGATTAGGTGAATGTAACATATGAATACTATGAGGATTCTTTTGGTGGCTCTTTGATTCCAGAGAGCCATTGGAAATCTGTCGAAGTAAAAATGAGTGCTAGGTTGAACCGATATACATTTGACCGAATGGAAGAAGGTGCTTGGCCGGCAAAGGCAAAGACAGCACTTTGTGAGATGTGTGATTGTGCATATAAGTATGATCAGCGAGATGGAATAACATCTGAGAACAACGATGGGTATTCAGTATCGTTTGATGTAAGCCGATCAGTAGATTCGATGCTGTACAGGATTGCAGAAGTATATCTGGCAAATACAGGGCTTATGGATCTGGTGGTGGATGATGATTACGAATAGTGATATTACAATTTATAACAGAATAAGCGGTGATTCCACACATTACGATACCTGGATCCGAACCGTTCTGCATGGTGTCCACGTCCATGTGGACCATAAGACTGCAGTTACGGATAACGGACTGAAAAGTGCGGAGGTTTACAAAATCCGGATTCCCGCGGATATTCCGGAAGCAGGGCAGTATCTTCCGCCGGATCAGTTCGCCTGCTGTGGCGGTTATGGATACTGGACCATACAGAATGATGATCAGATTGTCCTGGGAGAGTGTCAGATTGAGATTGAAAGACCTGCAGATCTGAAAGCCGTGTTCCAGAAGCACTGCAAGGTGACAAGCTGGTCGGACAACCGGTTTGGTACGACTCCGCACTGGCGGATCGGAGGCGAGTAAGATGGCAGGAAAGAAAGAATTCCGGATCACAACTCCGAGAGGTAGCGTATTTACGGTGACTGGTAAGAATGGTTCTACCACGGCACGGCTGGAATGGGCCCCGGGATTCGCACAGAAAAAAGCGGAGGGATTTTCAAGGGCGCAGGCATTTGTGGATTCCGAGTGTCTACGCTACATGAATCCATTGACACCGAGAAGAACCGGGATGCTGATTAAGTCCGGGACACTTGGTACAGTGATCGGTTCCGGATCCATTGAATATCTTGCCCCGTATGCCCGCCGGCAGTATTACGAGCATAAAACCAAGGCGAGATGGTTTGAGACAATGAAGGCAAGCCACAAAGATGCCATCAGGGAAGGAGCTGAGAAACTTGCCGAACAGTAAACGGAAACCGATTATTGATAGTATCCGGGAGTATGTAAGGACTTATCCAGATATCGATAACCGGAAGATCAATATTGATTATCTTGGTGATGGAATGGAATATTCCATTGATCCAATCGGCGTAGATCCTATCTATAAGAGATATGTGGACGGGGGCTGCCTGAAGCAGTTCCAGTTTGCTCTGACAAGTAAGGAAGCCTACGATGGGGATGCAAGAACCGGTATTGCCAACAGTTGTTTTTATCAGAACTTTGAAGAGTGGACAGAACAGAATAACTTGAATGATATTGTTCCAGAGCTGGACGGGCACGATGCTATAAAAGTTGAAGTGCTGCAGTCCGGCTATTTGTTTAGTGCAGAGGCCGATTTGGGACGGTATCAGATGATATGCAGATTGATTTATAAGTAAGGAGTGTGAAGAAATGGCAAGTGAAAAAATGTTAGTTGGCAGACATAAGAGAGTGGCTTTTATGGACGCTGACGGATCAGGAAAGACATTTACCAGAATGACGGGATTTACCTCTCTGTCAGATGGAAAGAACTCAACAGAATACAGCCGGCAGTATGTGGATGAGGCGTCTGAAAGAAGTGACGTAGTCGGTTATGCGCCGGCAATCGATTACGAATTTGACCGGTATACCAATGATCCGGTACATGAAAAGATTGCAGCAATTACTGACGATGAGATTCTCGGAACAGAAGCGCAGGTTGATATTGTGGTGGTAGATCTGTTTGAACAGAAGACATCGGAAACAACTTGTACCGCACGAAAGAGAACATGGAGTGTAATTCCGGACACAGAAGGTGACGGCACGGATGCCCTGATTTACAAAGGCAGCTTTAAAGCGGCCGGAGAAATCACAAAGGGTACTGCAACCACCACAGACGGATGGAGGACCTGTACATTCACTGATGGCGGAGAATAAAGAAGAAATGGGAGAGTGAGCCTATGAGCCTTTGGAAATTTGGAGATTTTGAAGCGGACGTGGATTTCACGGATGCGGATTTTTTAGATGCGATCGATGAAGCGAAAGCAGCAATGCATGAAGCGGAGCAGAATGTTCCGGTAGTCGGAAAGAACAGTGATATCATCCGCGCGCAGTGTGCGTGTTTTTATGTGTTCTTCGACACCCTTTTTGGCGATGGAGCCGGGGAGCGTATCCTTTGCGGAAAGAACAGCATCAAGCTGTGTAACGAAGCGGCTGAATCATTGTTAGACTTTGAAACAGCAGAAACAAAGAAACTGGACGATAAATATGATAAGTATGTACCAAATCAAAATACAACGCAGCAGTTCCCGCATCCGCAGCCACAGCCAAATGGAAACCGTCAGCAGAGAAGAAACTACCAGAAACAGTATGGTAAGGGAAAATATTCCAATACCGGAAGGTAGCAGAGCATGAATATTTTATATGAGCAGTTTCCGGAAGAAGTCAAGGTGAACGGGGAGTACTACCCGATCGTGACAGATTTCCGTGAATGGATCCGTTTTACGGAGCTGGTTGAAGACGACTCGGTTCCGTGGCGGATGAAGTGCGGACTTCTGTTGCAGTGGTATCTGGATCAGATTCCGGATGATATTGAAGCTGCAATTTATGCACTTGGAGATTTCCTGATGTGCAAAAGGATGTACCAGGATGATCTGGAAGATAAAGAGGAAGAGCAGCAGAGAAGTGGAAAGCCGGTATTTTCTTTTTCGGAAGATGCCGGCTGCATTTATGCAGCGTTCCGGGAGGCATATGGAATTGACCTGCAGCAGATTGAATATATGCACTGGTGGGAGTTCAGGAGCTTGTTTGACTGGTTGCCGGATGGTACAGAGATTAAACAACGGATTATGTATCGTTCGATTGATCCTGGAACAATCCGGGACAAGGACGAACGTAAACGGATCAAGAAGATTCAGAGAGCAGTTGCGCTGAAAAAGAAACAGCGAAAGCTTGATGATTATGAGATTGGAGATATGTTCTCATGATGGAAATTAAAATACCGACACGGCGTGAGTGGTATCCGTGTCCGTACTGCGGTCAGCATCTGCTTGTTTACGCAGATACTGCAGTGTGCAGCGGACTGTATGTAAAATGCCGCAAATGCCGACGGGAGGTGGAGATAAAAATTAAGAATTAAGCACTTGTGAGCCCCTGAGCCGTGCTATCAGAAAGGATGATAGTATGGCAGATGGATATTTGAATTTTGATACCAAAATCAATGAGAGTGGGTTCAATGAAGGCATAAATAAGCTTGGAAGTCTTGGAAAAAGTGGCTTATCTGTAGTCAGCAAGGCAATGACCGGAGCTGTTGCAGCTGTAGGAGCTGGAGCGGCGGCGATTGTAAAGTCTTCTCTTGGTGTAGTTGCCAATATGGAGCAGCAGATCGGTGGTGTAGAGACATTATTTAAAGATAGTGCCAAGACAGTGATCAGAAACGCAAACAATGCGTTCAAAACAGCACAGCTTTCTGCTAATGATTACATGTCAACGGTTACAAGCTTTTCAGCATCATTACTACAGGGCTTAGGCGGAGATACTGCAAGGGCTGCAGAGATAGCAGATATGGCAATCATTGATATGGCAGACAATGCCAATAAGATGGGTACGAATATGCAGGATATCCAGAATGCCTATCAGGGCTTTGCAAAGCAGAATTACACAATGTTGGATAACCTTAAATTAGGTTACGGCGGTACACAGTCGGAAATGATCCGATTGATCAATGATTCCGGTATCTTAAATGAAAAAATAGAAGATCTGGATAATGTAACGTTTGACCAGATGATTCAGGCAATTCACAAAGTCCAGCAAAATCTCGGAATCACAGGAACTTCCGCAAAAGAAGCCTCTACAACGATTGAAGGTTCTGTTAATTCTGCTAAAGCCGCCTGGGAAAATTTTGAAGCCGGTGTAATCAGTGCGAACGACCTGGTTGACACATTCTGGACAGCGGCAAAGAATATCTTAAATAATCTTGGTCAAATGATCCCGCGTCTGGGAAAGACCGGAATGGATGTGGTGGAATCCTTATCCGGAAAAATCGGTGAAGCGGTTCCACAATTAAAGGGACTTACAGATAGTGTCGGAAAATTAGCAGATAAGTTAAAGAACATGAGCACGGATGAGCTCATGAATCTTGGCAAGACTGCAGCAGTTCTTGCGGGAGCTGGACCGGTGATCTCATTATTCGGATCACAGATCGGTAATGTACAGTCAGCCGTATCCGGATTCAGCGGATTTACAACTGGTGTTTTGTCTGAGCTTGGAAAGCTTCCGAAGGGATTCAAAAGTGCAACAAAATCGGCTGCAAATTTCCAGAAAGATTTTACGGGTAGCCTGAAAGGGCTCGGTAGCGCTGTTACAGGACCGTTTCAGGTACTGACTCCGAAATTGTCAGCTACTGTCGGAAAAATCGGCAAGGTCGTTTCCAGTGTTCCGGGAAAAATTGGTGGGGCAGTCGGCAAAATCGGTTCTGCAATCGCATCAAAAATCCCCAGAATTACAAGCGCGTTTTCACTACTTGGAGATACTGCCGGTTATCTGGGAGCATGGGGCGGACAGATTGGTTCTGCTTTGCAGGGAGTTCTTGGAACAGTAGCCGGCTTTATTCCGTCATTTGTAGGGTTGATGAATTTCGGTGCAGTTGCAGCCGTTGTGATAGCCGGTCTTGGACTGGTTTACAGTCAGTTTGGTACACAGATTGACCAGATCCTGCTTCTGGCGCAGACCAAAGGACCGGAGATTATATCTAACTTTGGAGCAGGAATCACAGCAGCACTTCCGGGACTGATTTCATCAGGTGCAACCATGATCCTGGGATTGATGAATGCAATTACGGCAAATCTACCATCGCTCATTTCCGTAGGTGCAAGCATCATAGCAACTCTGGTAAGCAGCCTGGGCGCACAACTTCCGCAGTTAATTCCGGTAGCGGTACAGATGATCCTGACTCTGGTTGAGTCGCTGATCAGTAATCTTCCGCAGTTAATAACTTCCGGATTACGGTTAATGGAAGGCTTGGCACAGGGAATTGCAAACGCGATTCCGCAGGTGGCAGCGAAAGCACCGGTTATCATCGGCAAGCTGGCATCTACGATTATTACGAACCTGCCGAAGATTATACAGACTGGTGTGAAGATCATCACACAGCTCGCAGTCGGACTGGTTCAGGGCATTCCGGCATTACTTGGTAAGATCCCATCCATGATCAGCCAGATCAAGAATGCATTTACCAGTGTAAACTGGGGCAGTGTCGGTATGAATATCATCCGGGGAATTGCAAGTGGATTAACAAGTGCGGCAAAAAGCCTGGCAGAAGCAGCTGCAAACGCGGCGGATAATGCACTCAATTGGGTGAAATCAAAACTTGGCATCCACTCACCATCGAGAGTATTCCGTGATCAGGTTGGTAAGATGATGGCTCTCGGTATGGGAATTGGATTTGAGAAGAATATTCCAGTCGGATCCATGAGCGCCGGAGTACAAAAAGCAGTCCAGAGTCTGCAAAGAAGTGTGCAGCTTAGCACTTCGGTAAATCCGGATAGATCTGTCGGCGGCATAAAGAACAACCCAACCTTTGGAGGACAGGGCTTCGACTATGACAGATTTGAGAATATTCAGAGAAGAATTGCGAAACTAAACAACAAGCCGATATTCCTTGACAGCAAGCGAATAGACAGGCCATTACCGAAAGGAGCAGTACCACAGGTATGATTGTATATTATGAAAATATGAATGGCGAAAAGCTGAATCTTCTTAAAGCTCCTTTTCGTACAACGAAGACTGACTGGTTCAATGCGGACTGGTCAGAATCTTCAGAGGGATATGAAAAAACGGTTACGGTTGATGTATTTGGGAAACGTGAAGAGTTCCGGCAGAACATGGAACAACTGTACCGTATTCTTGCTGTCGATGCGGAAACTAATAGCTACGGAAAGCTTTATGTCAATGGTGCTTATCTACGGTGCAGGGTCCTTAAATCTGTAAAAGAGGGATGGAAAGGATATGTATATTCCGAAGTGGAGCTCACATTCGAAGCTCCGGAGCTTGTGTGGGTTACAGAAACAACGATGCAGTTCTTTCCGCAGTCGAGCGAGCCGAAAACATCTGGAATAGATTACCCTTACGATTACCCATTTGAGTACGCAAGAGGGGACGATGGTACAACAACATGGTATGTTGATCATATTATTCCGAGCGAGTATCAGATGCTTATTTATGGTCCGTGCACAAATCCGAAGATTACGATCAACAAATATCCTTATGAGTTTAATGTGAGCCTCGGAGAAAATGAGTACTTAGTTGTTGACAGTCAGGCAAGGACCGTCAGGAAGTATCTGCAGAACGGAACTACAGAGAATGTATTTGAACAGAGAGCGTTCGAACATACGGTATTTGAAAAGATACCATCAGGAATGCTCGATATTAACTGGTCCGGTAATTACGGATTTGACCTGACGCTGTATTTGAACAGGAGGGAGCCACCGTGGTAGAAGATATTATCTTGGCAAACAGTGACCGAAAAGAGCTTGGAGTGATTCAGAACTCCAATATTACAGTAGATGTGAACGGAGAGTATGAATTTTCTGTACAGATTGCAAGGTCTAATTGGTACGCAGATCTTGATTTAGCTTCTTATGTGTATATTACCGGCACAGAATACGGCGGGATTGTCGGAGAAGTATTGACAGATACAACTCTTGATTACGTGGAATTAAAAGGACTCACTTGGAGAGGCAGACTGCAGTATAAAGTGATCGAACCGCCTTCCGGATCTGATTACAAGACAGTATCCGGAGAATTAAATCAGGTCATGAAGACTCTGATCGAACCGGAATTTGATGGCTTATTCAAGGTATCAACTGCGAATACCGGAGTATCCGTGAAAAATTATCAGTTCGATCGTTACTGCACATTACTTGGCGGTCTTACCAAGATGCTTAAAAGCGTTGGGCATAGGTTACAGATTAGGCTAGTAAAAGAACAGGGCAATCCATGCTACATTCTGATAGAAGCCGTCAAGATTACGGATTATTCTTCACGGATTGAGCTGTCGCAGGACAGTCAATTGAATTTCACAATGGATGATAAGCGGAACGGCGTGAACCACTTGATTGTGACCGGAAAAGGCGAACTTCAAGAGAGAAATGTGATCCACCTATACGTCCAGGTAGATGGCAGTATTGGAAAGACGCAATACTATAAAGGCCTGGATGAAATATCTGCAGTCTACGAAAATACTTCAACCGAGACCGCAGAGCTGGAAAAATCGGCCACAGAAAAACTGCAAGATCTTATGAACAAAATGACATTCCAGATGGATGTTGCAAAGCTCGGCATCAAAGTTGAAATCGGAGATATTGTAGGTGGCAGAGATTATCTGACAGGAATGTATATGTCGAAGCCGGTCGAGAACATTATCTACGAGATTACAAACGGCGAGGAAACGATAACTTATAAATTGGAAGGAGAGTCATAAATGGACATCATTACAGGCTACACAGGCAAGGCACACGTAACGGCAGAGCAGGACAGAGATATCAATATTGGTATTTTTGGAAAAGGCTCTTGTGTCTTACGGACCGGACAGCAGCTTAATGCAGTGGTCATCTCAAACAATGAGATCCGGATCACGGACGGGGTACTCATCCATCAGGGCTGTGCTGCATCAATCAAAAAAAATACCACAAACTCCGTCACGATCGCGAACGGCTCGCAAGGAATGAAACGTATTGACCTTATCGTGGCGAGATACACCAAGAATACTAGCTCAAAGGTTGAGGCGGTAGAGATTAAGGTAATCCAGGGCATGCCAAGTGAAAGCAATCCGGTGGCACCGTCTTATACGTCTGGAGATATTCAGGGTGGTGATCTGACGGCAGATATGCCACTGTATCAGGTTGAGATCAACGGACTTACCATTGCGGATGTTAAGAGATTGTTTACGGTCCGGAGATCCGCAGCGGAATTCGACACCGAAGTAGACGGCGTAAAAAGCACTTTGTCCATCAGAGAGACGATATTTATCAATGCCACTGCGCAGGGAGCAGATTCAGACGCTTATAAGACTGCAACGCTTGACCTGAGCCAACTGAAAGCCGGAATTACATATGCATTTGCGCTGAATGTGGTATCAACCATCAATGGCGAACAATACAGCCAGGAAGTATCTTGCAAGCTAAATGAAGTCGACATGGGATGCAATGGCAACTATTATAAATTATCCTCAACATTTTTTGGCAAATGTCAGAACAGCGATAAATTGTATGTATCTGCCTTTAAAAATGGCGGATCGTGGACTGGTGTGACAATTAGAGGAATCTTTATTCCGGTAGATTAGGAGGTGGACTATGGCAGAGATTAAATATCTGGAAATCAACGCGGATGATCGCAGTATTATCATTCCGGCAGGAGAAAACCTTTTGGGCGTTGAAAATGACAATAAGGGTGCAAGAAAGTATTTTATATGCCCGAAAATCATTGGGGACAACATTGATCTGACGAAATCGGACGTCTATATCAATGTGCAGAATGCATCTGGCGGAAAGTCCGGAAAAGACAGATACCCTGTCCAGAATATGACGGCTTCCGGAGACAATGTAACTTTTGAGTGGGTGCTGGAAAGAAAAGTCACCTCACACAAAGGCAGTGTTCGATTTGCGGTCTGCATAAGGGAAAAAGGCACGGAAAGAGAGTGGCATACCACTTTTGCTACCGGAAATGCATTGGAGGGAGAGGAACTCTTCGAGCCGGCAGAACTGGAAGCAAGAGGACAGGATTTTATCGGGATATTGACGTCTGATGCGAATGCAGATGCGAACAGCATTGAATCCGGGAAAAGCGCCTATGTGAATGGAAAGAAAATTGAAGGGGCACTGACAAGTAAAAACGAACTGTCTGTGAACGTTACAAAGACGGAGCTTGCATTTAAACAGTCACTTGCTCCTGGAACCGGAGCCGTTTACACTCCGGTAGTTAAACACACCGGCACGATCAAGTTGGCCAACCAGAATAATCCAGTACTACTCAAAGACAATGTCGAAAAGACTTTCAGTTGCGTCGAGGATATCTCTAATTACGGAAATGCCGGAAGTGGTGATGTGAGAGTTGGCAAGACGTTCACTTCTGAAGCTGGTGTAAAAGAGACCGGAACACTGGTAGTCAGTGAAGTCAAGTACGGAACAATAACCGGAAAAGGAATGAATAGCCAAGTGATTGAAACTGGACTTAGCAATATATCGAGATTTGTGCTGGTGAGAAAATTTCCGAGCAGTAATGCTAAACACGGAATCTTGGCACTGGTGTATAAGGACGGAAAATTAAGCGGAATAGCTGGATTTATCGGAGTTGGCTACAACTCGGTGGATAACCACAGTATCGGTACAGTTGCAATAAATAAAGGAACCATAACTTACACGCCAAAAACCGATGAAGAAATGTCCGCTCTTACAGAGGGTGACACCTACGACTGGATTGCGATTGGAGAATAAAAGAATAGGAGAATCAACATGAAAAGAAAAAAAGAAAATTAGCAGCTATCATCTGCGCACTCACACTGGCTCTTTCCAGTGCCGTACCGGTGTCGGCTTGTACGCCACCACTTAAACCACCGTCTGTCGAAATCCCAGATATTACTTTTCAGCCAGATGATGCCCTGAAAGAAGCTATCAGCAATGCTGCGAAAAACTGGATTGAGAAATGCATCCTCGGTACTCCGACAGTGGAGTATGCATCGTATTACAAGAGTGCATCAAGATATTGGTCTTATGGGATTTTGAATGTAAAGTGGGATCTGATTGAGGATGCAACAAGCTATGAAGTCTGCATCACCAAAGAAGACGGTGCAGAAAAAGTCTTTACGACAACTTATAATTCGCTTTTTTTGTCGGATAGATTCGATGATTTTGTGGCAAACGGGATGGATGGAGCAACCGTTAAAGTGAAAGCATATGGAGATAATGATACATTTGGCTGTTGGTCAGATGATACTAATATTGCGAGATTTGGATATTAAGAGGAAGAGGAGCAGTAGTATGAACAATATCGTATCTGTAAAATTAGATTCCAGATATGCATCCACGCTGGGGGTATGGCAGTATGATTACGGTCAGGTGCTCCGGATCACAGGTCCGGAACTTCCACCGGCAGTAGAAGTGCAGTTTTCGCTGACCGAGAAATCAGGAGAGACATTATCCAGAGTCGGCACGACGGTAGACGGAGTTACAGAGGTAAAGATTCCGGATGAATTACTGAAACACAGTGCGACAAGTAATTATCGGATCTATGCTTATATCTATCTGACAGATGAGACTTCAGGAAACACCAAATATGAAATTACAATCCCGGTCAGGGTACGTAGTAAGCCAAGCTCTCCGGCAGAAGATCCAGAGACGGATCCGGATCTCTTTAGGGAGACAGTAGTAGCGGTCAATGCATCTGCTGAACGAGCGAAGATGGCAGAGCAGAATGCAAAGGAAAGTGCGACAGAAGCCGGTAAGTATGCTGCTAGTGCATCGGAGAGTGCAGTTACAGCAGAAAAGACCAAGGAAGATGCTCTTAGGAAAGTCGGAGAGAAAAAGCGGGAAGCAATCGAAGCTATCCAGAATCAGGAAGAGACCTCTGTAGGCAAGATTACTACTCACACTGATGGCGAGATCCAACGGATTCAAAATCAGGCTACAGAGTCCAAGGGAGAACTCGAACAGACCATTACAAATGCTGATGCGTCCAAGAAAGAACTTGAACATTCTATTGAGACAGCCGGTACTTCTAAGACAGCACTGGACAAGTCGGTGGAGCTAGCCGGAACTGCAAAGACAGAGTTGGACACGTCCATCCGGGAAGCAGGAACTGCCAAGACTGCATTAGATGAGTCTACAGAGACGGCAGGAACGGTTCAGGAGACTCTGAGTGCGACTGTGAAGCAAGCGGGTGCATTGGACACTTCTCTTGGCGAAAAGATTGAAACTGGGACACAGCTCAAGACAGACCTTGTAGCATCTGGCGAGAAAGCAGTCCAAGATATTCAGTCGGCCGGAAGTGAGCAACTGGGTAAGATGCAGGCAGTAGTAGAAGCGTTCACAGCCGATCGGGAGCAGATCGCGACCAATAAAGAGGATATTGGTTCACTAAAGAACTATTTAGAGGAAGTCAAGGACAAGAAAATCACCAAATTTTATGCATCAAATCAGGGCGAAAACCATCTTGCTGATTCCGAAAACGGGAAAATACAGGATATGATGATTTGTGGAAATAGTAACCAGAATCAAACCAAAGGTAAAAATTTATTGAAATATCCGTATGTAGAAGCAGATAAAACGTCTCTAGGCATAACGTTCAAGGATAACAAGGACGGAAGCATTAGTATTAGTGGAACTGCCATAGAGACAAGTTATTACAATTTATATTCGAATATTGACGGCAAACGTTTAACGCTTGCAAGCGGAACGTATAAGCTAGTTGTAAAAGGAAGAAGCAAGTGTAATGTATTTGTGAACAATGGTGTAGATTCTGTAAAAAATGAAGGAACATTCACAGTCACAGATGGACATAATGATGTGTGGTGTTATATTGAAGTACCTAAAGGTTTAGCATTAGATGAAACAATCTATCCTATGATTCAACTAGCATCTAGTACAAATGAATCTTACGAGCCTTATACTGGTGGAAAGCCATCTCCGAACCCAGATTATCCGCAAGAGATTAAGAGCGTTGTGAATCCTACAGTTAAAGTAACAAATGAAGACGGGTTAAAGGTTCAATCTGTTACACTTAACAATATCACCCTTAACGCAATTCAAGTAGCATCTGGCGGCAATGTAACGATTGACGGTCAGCAGTATATTGCGGATAGAGTTGTGGAAAAAGACGGTGTATTTGGCATCGAAAGAAATATCGCAACAGACGTACCAGTGTTAACTAAAGAACTAAAAGAAACACCTGATGTGAAAGGGCGGTTTTTACAAGATAATGCATTTAAAAAAACTTTTACATCATCTTATGCACCGCTGGTAAATATCGGTTATGGCAAACAATGGGGTGTCGCGGGAAGTGTAATTGACAAATGGATATTCGGAGTAAATAAAGTGAATTTATACATATCGCCGCCTAAGGACCTGAATTACACTTCGGAGGATACATTTAATGCTCTAAAAGATTTAAATATAAAAGTTTATGGAGCTTTATTAGTACCGTTTTTTTGAGCCTCTTCCGGGGGATATACAAGCTAAATTGCGAACCCTTGTCACTAACTACCCAGTAACCAACATCTCCGTCACATCCGACCAGTTAGACGGATATGCAGTATTTAACTATCCGATTAGCATGGCTAATGGATGGAACTATGTAAAACAGCAACTCAACGACAATCGTGATTATATCTATGACATGGATATACAATCAGCAGAAGCCTATGTTAACAGTGAATATGCAGTAGCACTTACAGAATTGGAGGTATGATTATGTTATACAAGACACTGAAAAAATTAAAGGAAAGAAACGGCCTGACAGAAGATCTGAAGAATAAGATTGACATTTTCTTCGCCACGGGCAGGATTACCGAGGAACAGTATAATGATCTGATGGATATTGGCAACGAAGAAATTCGCTAAATGGGGCCTTGATTACTTGTTAAAAAACCACTAAATACAAATACAGGAATAACCAATAAAAAACAAGAAAAGGAATATCCATAAGTTCTGAATATTCCTTATGAGGAAGCTGGAGAGGATGCCACGGAAGAAAACCGATACAGAATAAGTATTGGAAAGTGCCCTCCTTTGCCGTATAATAGCGGTGAAAGGGGGGGAGTTGTTCTATGGGAATTTTTAGAGATGATTGGCAAGAACTTACGGAATCAAGAAATGTTGGCTCGATATATTTGACCCATTTAATCCGTGGGCGAAGCGATAAATATTCTTACAATACATTGTTAAAAATACTAGAAAGTGGATTTTTGAGAGCTTCATTTTCAAGAAGAAATAATTGCGATACCGTAAAAGGGAACCAAAAGGTTGTATGTTTTCAAGATACTTCTTTTGATGCAATGCAAGAAATAATCACAGGTGAGAAATGGCTCGATCGTGAACAGGGATATCGTGAGTTTGGAATCCAAATGCCGAAAGAGATTTTGTTCTATAACGGTGCAAGACCAGTGATTTACGATAAAGCCAATGAAATTATGGAATTGATAGATGAGAGCATCTATTGGAGAGTCGTAAATCTTGATTTGAATATTGCTACTTGGCAATATGTAGATTGGACACACGAACATGAGTGGAGAATCCCGGGAGATGTAATGTTGGAAAGTGGAGATTTCAGAGTTATTGTGAAAACAGAAGAATATAAAAAACGTCTTATACATGAACCGGGAATGAAAAAATTGATTAAGAAGCCAAAGAACATCATAGTTTTTGAAAATGAGGTATCGAAAAACATCGAACTCTCCTGAAAATATCTTAACCATTACATTATCTGATACAATCAAAATAAAAATATCAGAGAGGCAATGAAAATGGAGAAATGTGAATTTTGTAGTAGAAAGGTACTCTTTGGCAAAAAGGATATGAGCAATCTGTTGGGCGCACGTCCGGTGGTACTTGCTAAAGGAGATCCGGTAAAGCGGTTGGAGTTGTGGTTGTTCGGCGGCGAAGTGGATGAACAAAGCGTATTACACATTGGTGTATCGGATTACGGCGGTGAAGAAAACATGATGGAAATGAATATACCGATTAACTACTGTCCGAGATGTGGAAAGAAATTATAACAGAATAACAGACAAAAGACAGACTCTTCGGAGCTGTCTTTTTTAATGGAGAAAATATGGAAATCAGAGCAAGACCGAAAGGTCTTATTTTTGTACGCAAAATTAAGAAAGAGAGACAGATGCAGTGAAAGAATTTTTGATGCAGACATATACGCTGATTCTTCCTATTGTGCTAGGTTATATCATCTGGCTGTTGAAGAACCAGAAGCATTACAGAGATGCAAACAGCAAGGGAACGATGATTCTCTTAAAAGTAAAACTGTTTGAGTACCATGATAAATATATGGAACTTGGTTCTATCCCACCTTACGCATTTGAAAATTTTTGTGATATGTACGAATCGTATCACGAATTAGGCGGGAACGGAACTGGAACAAAGATGTATGAAGAGATTAAAGACCTTCATCTAAACAAGAAAAAAGGAGATTGATATTATGGAACAGATTATGAATTATGTAAAACCAGAGCTTGTTGTCGTGGCAGTTGTCCTGTATTTTATCGGAATCGGACTAAAAAAATCTGAAACCGTAGCAGATAAATACATTCCGGCAATCCTTGGAGTTGTTGGAGTTGTAATTTGCGGAATCTATGTTGTTGCAACTTGCGACCTTAAAGGTACACAAAATATCGCAATGGCAATTTTCACAGCGATTGTTCAGGGTATTCTGGTTGCGGGACTTAGCAATTATGTAAACCAGGTATTTAAACAGTTAAATAAAGCTGAGTAGACAGCACAAAGACGGAAAGGAGAGATACTATGGCACATTTATATGTAATAGCCGGTCATGGTGCCGGTGATTGCGGAGCAGTAGGATATGGATATACGGAGGCAGAGCGTGTACGTGCGCTCGCTTCCAGATTATCCGCTTTAGGTGGTAACGATGTAACTGTAGCTGACATGAACCGGAACTGGTACGCAGACAATGGAATCATGAGCCTTAATATTCCGAAAGATTGGCAGATTCTGGAATTACACATGGACAGCAATGTTCCGTCTGCAAAGGGCGGTCATGTAATTATTGAGGAGGGCTATAGTCCAGATCAGTACGATACGGCACTGGCAAGCTTTATCGGCTCGTTTTTTCCGGGACGTGCAAAAAATATCATTCCAAGAAGTGACCTTGCAAATCCGTGGAGAGCAGCACAGAGGGGCTACAGCTACAGACTACTGGAAAATGGCTTCATTACCAATTCTGGCGATCTGAACAAATTCAACGGTCAGATGGATGATCTGGCAAGAGGTATCCTTAATGCATTCGGCATCGCTACGGCATCTCCGGCAAAAGAGGATTCTGACGGTAAAGTAACAGCTGGTGGAACATCTCAGGACTCCGTACAGCATTACGGTAAGGTATCCTACCAGTCACATATCCGCGACATCGGATGGGCGTGCTGGCAGTCTGACGGTCGTATGTCTGGAACTACTGGACAGAACCGGAGAATCGAAGCGTTCCGACTTATTCCTGTCGGAGAAACAGACGTAGTAGTGCATATCAAGGATGTAGGCGATAAGGAATACAAGAATATCTCCAAAGGCACAATCCTTGGCACCACAGGACAGAACAAACGTATCGAAGCAATCAAGATTACCGGCAAGGATACGCCATATATCTACAGAGTTCACCAGAAAAACATCGGATGGACGGATTGGACATTCAACGGATCCTGGGCGGGCACAAAAGGAAAGGGACTGCAAATTGAAGCGATCGAGATCATGGCTGCTAAATTCCTTGTCAATCCACACGTCCAGAATAAAGGATGGCTTGGTGCAAGAGCTTGTGAAAACATTATTGGTATTACAGGGCATAAATTGCGTCTCGAAGCATTTAAGATTGATCCACTTGGCATGACAATTAAGGCAAAAGCGCACATTGAAGGTATCGGCTGGAAAGATTATGGCACAGTAAACAAAGATACTGTTATCGGCACAACAAACGAAAATAAACGTATAGAATGCTTATGTTTGAAGGGTGACTTTGAATATAGAGTACATATTCAAAACAGTGGCTGGACTAATTGGACAAAAGCTGACGGTGTATCTACACTAGGTACAGTCGGACAGGCATTGCAGATTGAGGCGATTCAGTTTAGATAGTTTCGCAACATCTTATAGCATTTTCTGGTTAATTAAAATTAATCGTTAGTGACACATTAGCGACAAAAAGTGCCACAAATGGCGTAAATACGTTGTGCTCAATTATCATTCTTTTAAAATAAGAAGAAATAACTTTATAGGTTGTGGCAAAATGGTTGACCCAATGGGGTTCTAAAGCACTTGGTGATCAGGGGTATTCTCCGTCGGAAATCCTCCGCTATTATTACGGAGATGATATTTATATCAATACCGCTGAAGAAATTTCAGGCATTCCGTCTTCATGGCCAGGGTATACCCTTTCCCAGGGCTCTTCTGGTACAAAAGTCCGGCAAATGCAGGAACAGCTAAATGTCATTGCCGGTGCATACCCGGCAATTCCGAAAATCACAGTTGACGGTATTTATGGTCCGGCAACAGCATCGTCCGTCAGAAAATTCCAGTCGGTGTTCGGGCTTCCGGTAACCGGAACTGTTGATTACCGTACATGGTATAAAATTTCCGAAATTTATGTAGGTGTATCCAGAATTGCAGAATTGTCCTGACTTGGATTTTATATTATGATCTAAGTTTTCTCCCAAAGTCTGCTTTTATGCAAAGAATACCAAATGTGTCATGCTTCAGTTTAAAATGTTTCATACTCATCTGGTGCAGATTACTGCAAAATAAAAAATGCTAAAATTAACAAAACCTCCCAGTGTAATCTGAATTTATTCTCCATATACTAGGAGCGTAACACAAAACAAAATGTTACAAAAAAGGAGGAAATGAATATGGCAAGTCGTTCATCAAACAGAGCAGCCGTGCCAGAAGCAAAAGGTGCACTGGACAAATTTAAATACGAGGTTGCAAGCGAACTGGGAGTACCGTTATCAGACGGGTACAACGGAGACTTAACTTCAAGACAGAACGGATCTGTCGGAGGTTATATGGTCAAGAAAATGATCGAAGAACAGGAAAAACAGATGTCCGGTCGATAGGAACAGTCAGTGAAGGTATCACAGGCATTTCTGCCGGATACAAAAAGGGAATGTCTGATAAACAGGCACTCCCTTTTTCTCTGATCACTAAGCTGGAAATCGGACTTGAACCGACGACCCCTTCATTACGAGTGAAGTGCTCTACCGACTGAGCTATTCCAGCATTCGTACTGCTTTTGCAGTCACGAATTATATTATATCAAATTTTTGAATAAAAGCAACTCTTTTTTAAAAAAATTACACTTTAAAATAAACATAAAAAATAGGTATTGAAATCTGTAACCAGATATGGTAAACTTTTTACAATTTGAGAAAGTGTGGGCGCTCTGGAATTGAAAAGACTCCAAGAGTGCCCCTTTTTTGAGAATAAAAGAGTATTACGAAGGGATAAGGTGAACATATGAAAGCGTTTCTAATTTTAGAAGACGGAACTGTGTTTGAAGGCACAAGCATCGGCTCAACAAAAGATATGATTAGTGAGATTGTATTCAATACTTCAATGACTGGATACTTAGAGGTGCTGACAGACCCTTCTTACGCCGGACAGGCCGTTGTCATGACATATCCGCTGATCGGAAACTATGGTATTACACCGGATATGGAGTCCAAGAAGGCGTGGCCGGATGGTTATATTGTAAGAGAATTGTCCAGAATGCCAAGCAACTTCCGTTGTGAAGGTACAATTCAGGATTTCCTGAAAGAACAGGATATTCCGGGAATTGCAGGAATTGATACCAGAGCACTTACCAAAATCCTCCGCGAAAAGGGTACAATGAATGGTATGATCACAACGAATGAAAATTACAATCTGGACGAGGTACTTCCGAAACTTCATGCATACAAAGTAGGAGATGTAGTTTCCAAAGTAACTTGCAGTGAAAAATATGTCTTAGAAGGCAATGGACCAAAAGTTGCATTGATGGACTTTGGTGCTAAGAACAATATTGCAAGGTCTTTAAATGATCGTGGATGTGAAGTTACCGTTTACCCGGCAAATACACCTGCAGAAGAGATCATTTCCGCAAATCCGGACGGTATCATGCTGTCGAACGGACCTGGCGATCCGGCGGATTGCACTTCCATTATTAAAGAAATCAGAAAATTATACGATTCAGAGATCCCAATCTTTGCAATCTGTCTGGGACATCAGCTGATGGCACTCGCCAACGGTGGTAAGACCTATAAGTTGAAATACGGACACAGGGGCGGAAACCATCCGGTAAAAGATCTGCAGACAGGAAGAGTTTATATTTCTTCCCAGAACCATGGTTATGCTGTAGATGCTGATAGCATTCCGGAAAGCGTTGCAGTACCTGCATTTGTGAACGTAAATGACAATACAAACGAAGGAATGTCATACGTTGGAAAGAATATTTTCACAGTACAGTTCCATCCGGAAGCTTGCCCGGGACCACAGGATTCTGGTTACTTGTTTGACAGATTTATGGATATGATGGGAGGAACAAAATAATGCCAAGAAATAAAGACATAAAGAAAGTATTAGTTATTGGTTCCGGTCCAATCGTAATCGGACAGGCAGCAGAATTTGACTATGCCGGAACACAGGCATGCCGTTCACTGAAGGAAGAAGGACTTGAAGTTGTACTTCTGAATTCGAATCCGGCAACGATCATGACAGACAAAGATATTGCAGACCGCGTTTATATCGAACCACTTACGGTAGAAGTTGTAGAACAGCTGATCCTTAAAGAAAAACCGGACAGCGTACTTCCTACCCTTGGAGGCCAGGCCGGACTGAACCTTGCAATGGAGCTGGAAGAAGCAGGATTCCTTAAGGAACATAATGTGAGACTGATCGGTACAACGGCGGAAACCATCAAGAAAGCAGAAGACCGTCTGGAATTTAAAGATACTATGGAAAAGATCGGTGAGCCGGTTGCAGCTTCACTGGTCGTTGAAAATATAGAAGATGGTGTCGCGTTTGCAGATAAGATCGGATATCCTGTTGTTCTTCGTCCGGCATATACCCTCGGCGGAAGCGGTGGTGGTATCGCACATGATCAGGAACAATTGGAAGAAATCCTTGAGAACGGACTCCGTCTGTCACGTGTAGGACAGGTTCTTGTAGAACGCTGCATTGCAGGATGGAAAGAAATCGAGTACGAAGTGATGCGAGACAGTGCTGGAAACTGTATTACTGTATGTAATATGGAAAATATCGATCCGGTCGGAGTTCATACCGGTGACAGTATTGTTGTTGCACCTTCCCAGACTCTTGGAGATAAAGAATATCAGATGCTGCGTACTTCGGCACTGAATATCATTACAGAACTGAATATTACTGGTGGATGTAACGTACAATACGCATTACATCCAGACTCTTTTGAATATTGTGTAATTGAGGTAAACCCGCGTGTAAGCCGTTCTTCTGCACTGGCTTCCAAAGCGACAGGATACCCGATCGCAAAAGTTGCTGCAAAGATTGCCCTTGGATATACACTGGACGAGATCAAGAATGCAGTTACAAAGAAAACTTATGCAAGCTTCGAGCCAATGCTTGACTACTGTGTTGTTAAGATGCCGAGACTTCCATTCGATAAATTTATCAGTGCAAAGAGAACGTTGACGACACAGATGAAGGCTACCGGAGAAGTTATGAGTATTTGCGATAACTTTGAAGGAGCTCTTATGAAAGCGATCCGTTCTCTGGAGCAGCATGTAGACTGCCTGCTTTCTTATGATTTTTCAGCGCTTTCCAAAGAAGAAATTCTGGAAAAACTGGAAATCGTAGATGACCGCAGAATCTGGATGATCGCAGAAGCAGTCCGTAAAGGAATTTCATATGATGAGATCCATGCAATCACAAAGATCGACAAATGGTTCATCGACAAGATTGCGATCCTTGTTGAGATGGAACAGGCTCTGAAGACACAGGAACTTACGCCGGAACTTCTGAAAGAAGCAAAACGTATTGAATTTCCGGATAATGTTATTGCACGCCTGACTGGAAAAGATGAGAGAGAAATCCACGATATGCGTCATGCGAACGGAATCGTTGCAGCATACAAGATGGTTGATACCTGTGCGGCTGAGTTCGCGGCAGAGACCCCATATTATTATTCTGTATTCGGAAGCCAGAACGAAGTAGAAGAGACTTCCGGCAAAAAGAAAGTTCTAGTACTTGGATCAGGACCGATCCGTATCGGACAGGGTATCGAGTTCGACTTCTGTTCTGTACATTGTACATGGGCATTTGCAAAAGAAGGATACGAGACTATTATCGTAAATAACAACCCGGAAACTGTAAGTACCGATTTCGATATCGCAGATAAGCTGTATTTCGAACCACTTACTCCGGAAGATGTAGAGAGCATTGTAGACCTGGAAAAACCGGACGGAGCAGTTGTTCAGTTTGGTGGACAGACTGCGATCAAATTAACAGAATCCCTGATGAAGATGGGAGTGCCGATTCTTGGAACTTCCGCAGAAGATGTAGATGCCGCAGAGGACAGAGAACTCTTTGACGAGATCCTTGCACAGTGCAATATTCCACGTCCGAAGGGAGATACAGTATTTACCGCTGAAGAAGCAAAAGAGGTTGCCAACCGTCTCGGATATCCGGTATTGGTTCGTCCTTCTTATGTACTTGGTGGACAGGGAATGCAGATTGCAATCAACGATCATGATATTGATGAATTTATCGGAATCATCAACCGTATTGCACAGGATCACCCGATTCTGGTTGATAAATATCTGGTCGGTAAAGAAATTGAGGTCGATGCAGTATGTGATGGAACAGACATTCTGATCCCTGGTATTATGGAACATATTGAGCGTGCCGGAATCCATTCTGGTGACAGTATTTCCGTATATCCTGCGCAGAGCATTTCTGAAGTGACAAAGCGTAAAATTGAAGAATATACAAAGCGTCTTGCAAAAGCCCTTCACGTAATTGGTATGATCAACATCCAGTTCATCGTATGTGGCGAAGATGTTTATGTCATCGAAGTAAACCCACGTTCAAGTCGTACCGTTCCTTATATCAGTAAGGTAACAGGTATCCCGATCGTTCCGCTTGCTACAAGAGCGATCATCGGACATAAGATCAGAGAAATGGGTTACACACCGGGACTTCAGAAAGAAGCTGATTATATTGCAATCAAGATGCCGGTATTCTCATTTGAGAAGATCCGTGGTGCAGATATCAGCCTTGGACCGGAAATGAAGTCTACAGGTGAGTGTCTGGGAATTGCAACTACATTTAACGAGGCACTTTACAAAGCGTTCCTTGGAGCTGGAATCAACCTTCCAAAATATAAGAACATGATCATGACTGTTCGTGATGAGGATAAGGGAGAAGCTGTCGAGATCGGACGCAGATTTGAGGCACTTGGCTACCGCATCTTTGCAACACGCGGTACAGCTGATGCATTAAAAGAAGGTGGCGTAAAAGCAATTCCGGTCAATAAGATTGAGCAGGAATCACCGAACCTGATGGATCTGATCCTTGGACACGAGATCGACCTTGTAATTGATACTCCTCCACAGGGAGCAGATCATGCACGAGATGGATTTGTAATCCGTCGTAATGCAATCGAGACAGGTGTTAATGTACTGACAGCTATGGATACGGCAAGAGCACTTGTGACAAGTCTGGAAAATACAGATATCCGTCAGCTTACACTGATTGATATTGCGAAAGTTGAATAAGATGTTATGAATACGGACAGGCAGGGATTGGATTCTCTGCCTGTTTGTGTTATGGAAAATGCAGGGACGAGACGGACGCTACAGTGGCAAAAGAATGTGAAGCTGTGTAGAGGATTTCGGATATTGGCTGGAATTGCGGGGAAGGAGTTTTATAGTGTGAAAACTATTGTATGTGTGGATAACCGGATGGGGATATGTTTTAATGGCAGGAGAGTGAGCCGGGACCGGATGGTGTCAGAGGATATTCTTGAGATGACGAGAGGGAATGTGCTCTGGATGGCGCCGGAGGCAGATAAGCTTTTTAAAGAAGTCTTTAAAGCAAAAGAAGAGGTATGCCGGGAAATTGGGACTGGGAAGAAAATACAGGACGCAGGGCGACTGGAGGATGAAAAAATGTGGAAGGTTGACCGGAATTTTCTGGAAAAGGCAGAAGAAGAGGATTTCTGTTTTGTTGAGGGGGAGAATCTGGCTGGATATGAGGGGAAGATTACAGAGATTGTTCTGTATAAATGGAACCGGGATTATCCGGCAGATGTATTTTTTGAGGTAGATTTAAGCAAGTGGAGACTGGAAGAGAGAAAAGATTTTTCCGGTTACTCCCATGAGAAGATTACAAAAGAAATTTACAACAGGCAGGGATTGCTATGAAGAAGAAAATTGGGAAAATGAGAGGTGTGCTGCTTCTGACGTTTGCATTGTTTCTGACAGCGTGTGGCACAGGTGGAGCAGATGCGCAAAGTGCATCATATGGAAACAGTCAGGCAGCAGTAGTTGAAAGGCAGTCGGGTAGCGGAGAAAATGAATCGACAGCAGGTGGCAGCCAGGATCCGGTGAGCGCTACATTGGATAATATTCCGGCATACAGCGGAACACCGTATGTAGTGATTGACGATAATGAACCGGATTTTACCGAAGATGAGCTGACAGATCAGTCTTATGAAAGCTACAGTGATCTGGATGAGCTGGGACGATGCGGCGTTGCCGCGTCCAACATTGGGACAGATCTGATGCCGACCGGGAAAAGAGGAAAGATTGGACAGGTGAAACCGTCCGGGTGGCAGACAATAAAATTTGACAATGTGGATGGAAAATATCTTTACAACCGTTGTCATCTGATAGGCTATCAGCTGACGGCAGAAAATGCAAACGAAAAGAATCTGATTACAGGAACCCGCTATATGAATGTGGATGGGATGCTGCCATTTGAAAATATGGTTGCCGACTACATCAAAGAGACAGATAATCATGTAATGTATCGTGTCACACCGGTATTTGAAGGGGAGAATCTGGTTGCATCCGGAGTTTTAATGGAAGCAGAATCAGTGGAGGATCATGGAGAAGGTGTGAAATTTAATGTGTATGTCTATAATGTACAGCCGGGAATTACGATTGATTATGCAACGGGAAAGGCAGTGCTTTCCGATACGGATGCGTCAGCGGGTACGGGAAAAACCAGTGGAAATACAGAGAAAAAGATGTATGTGTTGAATGAAAATACAAAGAAGTTCCATACGCCGGAGTGCTCAGGAGTAAAAGATATCAAAGAAGGAAATAAAAAAACATTTACAGGTTCAAGAGAAGAACTGATTAAAGAGGGGTATATCCCGTGTGGGAGATGTAAAC
>ERZ894209.127-NODE-127-length-61035-cov-23.111578_pt1 | contig 61035 bp, 60 predicted proteins | sample MGYA00380288_ERZ894209 | MGnify/ENA primary metagenome ERZ894209 (study PRJEB32331, sample SAMN06328482) | human gut metagenome | biome: human gut microbiome; feature: stool | host: Homo sapiens | collected 2013-12-13 ... | reverse complement strand
GAAAGTACGAACGCGGAGAAACTGATATACCATTTTCAAAAGCAATTAAATTAGCTGATTACTATAACGTTTCACTGGACTATATAGCCGGAAGAACAAATGACAAGACATTTATCAGTAATATATCTCCCTCGCTTTTTACTGAAAAATTCAGTCGGCTTAATAATAAAAATAGAGCAAGAATAGATGAAAGAATGTCTCAGATGTTAGAAGCACAAGGGAAAAAGGAGTAGGAAAACATATGCAAATTAACTATTTAAGAAACCGGAATATTAGATCTCCGACTCGTTTCCCCAATACTTCAAAGCTTTTTTCTTACTTTTTTATAAATACAGCTCCCTCTTAATCCATCACCAGACTACTCAACATCCCCTTATCCATTTCGCAAACCGTATCGCACAAAATAGAAATATCCTCAGCAGAATGAGAAGCTATAAGAATAGTTTTTCCTTGCTCTCGGAAAAGTTTTAAATACCCGCGCATATCGGAAACACCCTCCTTGTCAAGACCGCTCATAGGCTCGTCGAGAATAAGTAAATCAGGATTTTCCATAATAGCCTGAGCAAGTCCGAGCCTTTGGCGCATACCAAGCGAATACTTACGAACATGACGTTTTAGATAAGGATCAAGTCCGACCTGTTCCATTGACTTAATAATTTCATTTTTACCGATTTTCCCTCTTAATCCTGCAAGTAATTTTAAATTTTTATAGCCGGAATAATATGGGATAAATCCCGGAGCTTCAATAATAATACCCATGTTCTCAGGGAAATCTATATCTTTTCCAATTTGCTTTCCACCAACTGTAATTATACCTGCTGTAGGTCTGATAAATCCGCAGATACATTTCATCAGCATAGTTTTTCCGCTGCCGTTTCTGCCGATAAGACCATGAATCCTGCCTTCTTCAAAAGAAATATTTATAGATTTCAAAATATCAGTTTTTCCTATTCTTAAACTAACATTCTTAATATCAATAATCATATTACGTTCCCTCCTGTTCCGTATTTATGAATTGTAATCTGCGTAAAACAACGAGATTTGCAATGAATATTACCGTGATAATAACTGCAAAATAGACAAATGAATTTGCAACAGGAGTTATCGGTTCTCTAAGAATTTCTTTGTAATGAAGCCAAATTATCGAGTTAGCCATCGGGAAAATCCACATTGCAGGAGCCTTAATTGAACAGGTCATTACCCCGCAACCAATCACTAAAAATACGGTAAAAAGTCCCGCTGTACGCAAATATAACATCTTTAACATGCACAGGATTAATGATAAAAGAAAAAAATACATTGAAAGCAAAATTATAGTTTGGATTGCCGCAGTGACTATCGGAATCTGATTATACAAGTTTGAAGGCAATAATTGCGATACGAAATTTCCTGATTCTTGCGGAAAAGCCGCTTCATATTTTGTTATGGAGTTGCTCCAATGATTGCTCCAAACACCTTTGCCCATAATTAAGCAGCTTGTGAAAATAACAGCAATATAAGTAAAAATGCTCATTATGATAGACAATATCTGTCCTAAAAACCAGTTCAATTTTCCTGTTCGCTTTATAAAAAACAGCGTATTTCCGCCCATTATCGGAAAATCGCTTATTAGTATAAGAAACACGCACGGCATAAACATAACAAGCTTTCCTGAATTACCGACCGCTATAAACGGTTCTAAAATATTCAATGGTTCACCATATTTTTCAGCACGTCCTACAAGCGGTTCAATAACAAGTGTTTTAATAAATACAAGCATAATTCCAACAATAATTATACGCGGATTTGTTATAAGTTTTATAAACTCACAGCGGGCTGTATTCCATATAGCACGGATAGAAAACTTACTCCCCATAATCAAGCCTCCTATTCATTAAAAAGCAATATATAAAATATGCGGCACATAAAACTATACCGTTAAACAATAAAATATATTTTATATCGGCGCTGTAATCAAAGAGATTACCCAAAGCATTGGTATCAGTTATTGATAGTATTTTTAATAGTTTTGTGTTCGGATTTTCATAATTTGAGAATGCTTGTGCCGAAAGTATTCCATTGGATTGCATAAGTGCGTATTTCACAAAAAACGGTATGCAAATTATAAGATATTTATTTTTCATAAATCCTGTCAGAAAAAATGCAGGTATTGCAGATACCGCACCGAATGCGAACATTCCAAGAATTTTTTCACTAATTAAAAAAGGGTATCCGTATTGTAAAAAATCCGGGTAAAAATATGTAAGCGTCGATTCATAATTTGCAATTTTATCTGTAGAGTATTCCGAAATGTTTGGGAACATTAAAAAAATACAAACTCCAAAAATTATAAATCCTATAACAACCGCAAACCCGCCGGATAAAAATGCCGTGAGGAAATTTCCTGTGCTGAAACTCCATTTCGATGTACGGAATACAGAATAGCGTAACGCTTTTGATTCGCGTCCATCACATAAAAGCGGTACAAAAGCAAATGCCGCAACTATTGGTATAAACATCAAAACCCACGTTCCGTTTCCCGCACTGAACACAGCGAAAGAACACAATTGAGGATCTGTAAGAATATCTTTCCTGTCAAAATCAATCAATACGCTAATCACAGAATACGCTTGCATTTTTTGCGCATCAAAATATACTTCGGAACAAAAGCACAAAATAACGGTCAATGAAATGCAAGCGTAAAAGCCGGGGCTTGTAAGGATTTTTTTAAAGTTTGAGGAAACAAGCCTAATAATTTTCATAGTCAACCTCATTAATCATACTTGTAGTATTCACAACTGCCTGTAACAGCATTGATATAGATAACATAGTTTAATTGGTCATTCGAATTTCTTGCCATGAACTTCCAGCACGCCGAAACGTCTAAACGATTATCGTTTTCTTCTATATGTTTCGGAACATAGACAAATTCTGCACGATTAACTGTCAATTGTACTACGCCGGACATCTCGTTCGATAAAGCGTCAACTGCCGATTCAAACGTAATTACTTCATCATGCTTTTGCGGTTCAAGTATATCATAAGCCCTATTAAATGCCATAATTGAATCAAGTTTATCACTTTCAATCATAAAAGCATGGGAAAAATAAAGTTTATAGTCAACAGATGTTTCACTGTCTATAGTCTGGAAGACCGTTGGTTCTTTTACGGGAAGAGAATCAAATCTGATATTATTGTAAACAGATGTCAAAAGGAAATGGTATCCATAGATTCCGTCGCCCATATCAACAATCCAGGTATCGGTAATATCCGCAGAAAGCTCTGGATTTGCTGCGCCTTTGTCAAATTCTTCCGTCAAATTTTCTTTTGCAAACTTTACAGCGTCCGCAAGTGCAACTTCTTTATCAAGCAGTTTATATATGTCATCACCGCTGAAATCTGACCCAAACGGCATTCGTATTCGCTCTGTTATTTTATTCTCATCGGCAGCACAATACATAGCAACCGTTTTACCTTTTTCGATATTTTTAATATCAAACGCTTTAGAGCCTGTAACCGTGTGTATACAGCCATTCGGGAACATCTGGACAAATAATTTCGGAGTCTGAACAAACATAAAAGGCGCAGCAAGTTCGCCGTTTAAGATTTGGTCTTTATAATCATAAAATTTTCCTACCAAAGCCTGATTATCATCTTCCGTATCGATATTGACGAGATATAATTCCTTTTTTTCATCTTCAGTAAGAAAACCGGGAAAGTATTTTTCAACAGTATCATCAAACCGCTTATAGACTTCCTCGCCCGATAAAGATGGTTTTATCGTCATTTCAAATGTTTCAACCGAATCGGTATCAGGGAATTCAACACTGAAATCCTTACTGAATTTTAGGTTATTAAAATCTTTTTTTATAACATTATCCTTTTGCTGCTCAATAGATTTATATATATTCTGCATATTGCTTTTTACATTTGATGATTCATTTTTATCAGTGCATCCTAAAAATGTACATGTTATTGCAGCAATAGCCAACATGGCGACAAAGTGAGATCTTCTCATAGGTAAACCTCCGAATATTTTCCACAAGAGAGCTATATAGCTCTCTTGTGAAAATATAAATTTTAATGCGATAAGGATAGCCTTTGGTTTAAAGGTTATAACCTATAGATCCATTAGCAACTATCTTATCACCTACACCTGTAAATTTAAATGTGATTAAATCAACAGAAATGGGGGAAATTTTAAATACGCTGGAATATCCTGTTGTCGTAATATTTAGTCCGCTTGGAGATACATTGACAGAACGGTTATTTGAGCCGCTAATGCTGGAACAATAAGTCTGATAGCCACCGCCGTATGTATGTATAGTACAACTATACGTACGATGTTGTCCCGGATTTTGCGGAGCGTCCGGTGTAACCAGTATGTTCCAACTGCTTTTTGATGTGTATGCGCTTGCGCTCATTCCCGAGATTCCAACAACGAGAGTAGCCGCAGCCATTAAGCTCGCTAAAATTTTTTTCGTCTTTTTCATTTGAAAAGTTCTCCTTTTTTAAAAATTTATGTAATAATTGAATTTTTAATACTCCGCGCGATAGTATTGAAATCCAACTAATACAACAATAAATATAATGTATTTCTGTATCTATAATATCAAAATTTACAAAATACAACTTAAATGTCGCAAATTAATATATCTATTTTAATTATATCTTAATATGTCAATAAATTCAAGGCATTTGTCCCGAATGCTAAAATATCGCCCTGAATGCCAAAAATCAATAAATAATAATTCCGTTAATACTTAGGCTCTGAATATATTATACATACGGATAAAATTATCCCAAGCAGATAGTAAAAAAATAAAGAACCGAGAATTAAAATCTCGATTCTTAAAAATATTTTTAAATAAAAAAGCATCGTTTACAGCCGCTTGGAAGCTTAATGATACTGTACTTAATGCCGTAAACAGCCTATGAGCCAAGTCATTTTACCTTTCAAATATTAATCCCTTTTAAAAATATCCCTTGTATAAACCTTTTCTATTACATCATCAAGACTGCTGTCATAACGGTTTGCTAAAATTGCATTTGACTGTTTTTTAAATTCATCAAAATCATTTACAACAACCGAGCCGAAAAAAGTAGAATTATTTTTGAGTGCAGGCTCATATATAATAACCGTTGCTCCTTTTGCCTTTATACGTTTCATAACGCCTTGAATAGAGCTTTGACGAAAATTATCGCTGTTAGATTTCATCGTAAGTCTATACACTCCTATTACAACTCTCTTTTCACTGTTGATATTAAAATTACTATTTGACGAATAATAGCCGGTTATCTCAAGTATACGATCTGCAATGAAGTCCTTACGTGTGCGATTAGATTCAACAATAGCCTCAATCAAATTTTCCGGAACATCAGAATAATTAGCAAGAAGCTGTTTAGTATCCTTCGGAAGACAGTAACCTCCGTAGCCAAAAGACGGATTATTATAATGCGTTCCTATTCTAGGATCAAGGCATACGCCGTTGATGATTGCCTTTGCGTCCAAGCCTTTCATTTCGGCATAGGTATCAAGCTCATTAAAAAAGCTGACACGAAGCGCAAGATATGTATTAGCAAAAAGCTTAACCGCTTCCGCTTCTGTAAACTCCATAAAAATAGTGTCAATATTTTTTTTAATTGCTCCCTCCTGTAAAAGACCTGCAAAAATATGCGCCGATTCAGCAAGCCTTCTGTCGCTCAAATCTATTCCTACAATAATCCTTGACGGATACAAATTGTCATACAGCGCTTTGGATTCACGTAAAAATTCCGGACTGAAAATAATATTTGAAGCTTTATACTTTTCTCTGACAGCCTTTGTATATCCAACTGGAATTGTAGATCTGATAACTATTATTGTATTCGGATTAGCTTTCAGCGCAAGCTCAATAACCTCTTCGACAGCCGATGTATCAAAGAAATTTTTCTTTCCGTCATAGTTAGTGGGCGCTGCAATTATTACAAAATCAGCGTCTTTATACGCGGATTCGCCGTCAATGGTTGCTTTCAGATTTAATTGCTTTTCAGTCAGATATTTTTTTATGAAATCGTCCTGAATTGGAGAAATCCTATTATTGATTTTCTCAATCTTTTCAGGTTCAATATCTACTGCGGTGACATGATTATGCTGTGCAAGAAGTACGGCAAGTGAAAGTCCGACATATCCCATCCCGGCAACTGCTATCTTCATATATAATATCTCCTTTAATTTATATAACGGTTTTTTTAATCCTTTATTTTAATTGCTCCTCATTCCTGCAAAACGCCTGATAATATATTTTATACCATTCCGCAAATTTTCTAAGTCCCTCGCGCAGACTCGTATTCGGCTTAAACCCGAAATCACGTTCCAGCATAGCTGTATCGGCATATGTTACAGGAACGTCTCCCGGCTGCATCGGTACAAGCCTTTTGTGCGCTTCAAAATTATAATCCTCAGGCAAAACCTTCGCCCTGACAAGCTCTTGAGAAAGAATTTGAACGAAGTCAAGCAAATTCTCAGGGCTGCCGTTTCCTATGTTGTAAAGCTTATACGGAGGTATCGGCAAATTATCCTCGCCGTTCTTCTTTTCCGGCGGAGACTGCATTACGCTCTTAACGCCTTCCACAATATCGTCTATATATGTAAAGTCGCGCATACAATTTCCGTAATTGAAAATTTCTATTGCTTCATTGTTCCTCAGCTTGTTTGTAAAGCTGAAGTATGCCATATCAGGACGTCCCATCGGTCCGTAAACTGTAAAGAAACGCAAACCTGTCGCCGGAATATTATACAGCTTAGAATAGCAATGCGTCATAAGCTCATCAGATTTTTTTGTCGCCGCATATAGCGAAACAGGGTTGTCCACTTTATCATTGGTTGAAAACGGTATTTTCTTGTTTCCGCCGTAAACACTTGACGAGCTTGCATAAACAAGATGCTCGACGGGATAATGCCGGCAGGCTTCAAGAATATTATAGAATCCGATTAAATTCGACTGTATGTAAGAATCAGGATTTGTTATTGAGTAGCGCACCCCTGCCTGCGCCGCGAAGTTTACAACAATCTGAGGTCTATATTGCTCAAATGCTGTGTTAATAAGATTTTTATCCGCAATATCGCCTCTTATGAATTTATATCTTCCATTCGAACATTTGTCAATTTGCTTTAACCGATATTCTTTTAAGGATACGTCATAATAATCATTCATATTGTCAATACCGATAATCCGTAGGTTTTCATAGCTTTTTAAAAGATTAATCACAAGATTAGCCCCTATGAAACCGGAAGATCCGGTGACAAGAACAGCTTTAGTATTAAGATTTACATTCATAATCAGCTTCTCCTCTTTGCTTTTTCAAATATTCTTATTATATATTCTTTATAAAATATATAGTTTATTATTAAAGACACTGCTATCCAGCAAATCAAAACCTCAAAGGCCAATATAAAAAACGATAGGTAAGAAACCGACAGCATTGGAATTTTAAACGTTATTATGACAGAAATCACAACGCTTATCATATCAATAGCTATATGTTTTAAGAATGATTTAAAATCAATATGAAGTATATGCTTTGAATTATACCGGGCCATCCATACGGTTTGATACGTCATTGCCGCCAATGTTCCGGCCGCCACGCCGACCAAGCCGAAAAAATTTACTGTTACAACGGAAATAAAAATATTCATAATCATTGCTATAATATAGTTACTTTGAGTCTGTTTATAATGTCCGGCGGCAAGTATAATAATATTATACGGGAGTCTGAAACAATGTCCCGCATTGGCTGCTGTAATTAATACTGCAAATAATGGATGAATATAATTTATATCAGTTATTCCTTTTGTATATACACGAATAAAATTCAAAAGTAAAATTCCTGTGCACCCAAAAACCAAAGCTGTAACCGTATGTATTAACCATTCAATATAATCAAAGAATTTTTTTAATTTATCCATTTCTTTTTTTGCAAGCATTTCGCCGATTAAAGATTGCATTCCATTAGTAAATGATATAACGATATTCTTCATACCAATGCACACCATATTATAAACTGAATAAACAGAGACATTTGAAAGCGAAGAGAAAAGTGTCAGTACAATGCTATCTGTTCCGGTTAAAACAAACGAAGCAAAATGCTGAGCCATTCCATTCCATTTCTGTTTAATAGGTTCTTCGGAATAGGTTATTTTTCTATCTATACTGTAATGTTTTTTTACATACCGCTGCAAATAAGTTGGTCTTAATAGAAAAATCAAAGAAGTGGTCAATTTAACAATATGAATAGAACAGCCTAACTGAATTAACACTACACATGCTAATGTGTTAATAAAAAGCGTAACCGATTTAGAAGTATATTGAATATAGCCTTTTTGATCTGCCGTTAAAAGCAAACCGTTTACAACTCCGAAATAATATTGTGCGAATGAACTAACACACATAGACCCGATTAACAACACCGTATATAATATTCCAAAGCTTTTATTTACTGAAAAAGGATAGAAACACATCAAGGCTATAACATATATCAGTAGTATCAAAGCTATTTTTCTGAAGAATTTTCCTGCCGAAACAAATATCCGGCTTATCATCTTACTGTCGTTTTCCGCAAGAGGCTTATATAACGACGACTGTACAACAGCGCCAACGCCCATATCCAGTAGCGTAACAGCGCCAAGAAACTGGGTTATTGATTCAACAAGTCCGTTTACCTCGGAGCCGTATGTTTTTAATATGAATTTTTGCAGGATAAACGCACATATGAAATTTGTAAATAGAAATATAAGTGACGAAATTGTGTTCAGCATGAGCTTCTTTTTCCGATTCATTTTTAATCTCCGTTTTATTGAGGAAGTCTAATTAAATTGCCCCATTCGATTTCCCAATCATCAGGATGTATTTTCAAAAAGCCGCTGTTATTATAGAATGTCATTTCACCAAAATAAACCCTTCCGTTCATTTCATAAAAATCAACTCTAACATGCGGAATCCCTGTTGACAATATTTTCGCTAACTCTATCATCGTATCAAACGAATAAGGTTTGCGGGGCGTAACCGGTGCGTTTGAATGCCAATGATTAGTTAAATTCAAATGAGAAAATTCCGAATCGAAGTAATCGAAATACATTTTCCCTTTGCCATGTCTATTTGTAACCAAAAGCAAAGCATGAACTTTGCCGTCAAAGCAGTAAAATTTATAATCCCTAAGTTCCTTATCCTGTGAATCCTCCATATATTTTTCCGCAATGATTCTCGGAGGAACGTTTTTATAAGGCCATTCACGTCCGCAATAGTAAAAATTACGTATTAAGTTTCGTTCGAGCAGCTTTCTTGCCGACTTCTTATCAAAGTTATTTTTATCTTTAACAATAATAATACCTCCGCTGTCGTGCGTACATTTTAAAACAAACTGATTCGGTAATATGTCAAAGTTAATATCTTCAAAACTTTCCCATACGCCGAGAGTTGGAATTATGTACTCCCCACCGATTTTATCTGCAACATACTTTTTTACCACGTACTTGTCCGCCATTGTCGTGTAAATCGGCTTCCTGTCATGTATTTTAAGCCATTGAAGTTTTTCATTAAAAGTCTGTGGGTTGTCCAGGTTCAAGGATTTATGAAATTTTAATCTCCATAGCATTTTCAAATATTTCTCATCGCTCATCCAATTAAACAGACCTCTTACTCCGAGAGAAGATATCAAACTATATGGATCAGTTATTTTTTCTATTATCTTATTCACCATATGAACTCCTAAAATTGAAATTGAAACGGATAATAATGTATATCCTTATTTAAATACCATCTTAATATATAGCCTATAAAAAACAAAGAATAATATATAACAATTCCCACTTCAATCAACCTATTGTTTTTCCTGGTATTGACGCATAATGTCGCCGTTCCTGGAATAGCTATAAAAGCCAATTCAATATATACTCGATACATTATGTCATTTTGAACGGCAAAAATCAAAAACGAAAGACTGAAAATCAAAATATCAATAAAGAATTTTTGATTTTCATCATTGAATAATTTACTGTAATTTAAAATCAAATAGAGAATTATTATAAATATGGCTGATTTATACAAGATATTATTAAGCAAAGAAACATCCGCTTCAACTCCTACAGAACCATAACTAAACAACTTATTTGTTAATTCAAACACCAAATTGCATATACCGGTTAAATTTCCAATTATACAAATAATCGCAATAAAAAGATGTTTCTTTTCATTAAAATCTACTTTTCTGAATAAAATCAAAAAGGCAAAGAAAATAGTTGATTTATGAAACATTGAGGAAAATAAAACAATAGCTAAAAACGGTATCCATTTTCTATCTTTTAAATATTTAATAGAAAACAATAGTATTCCAATCGCACAACCTTGACGCATAATATTAAACGTACTTTGAATAAACATATACGGATTAAAAACGAGAATTATTAATGCTAAAATATAATAATCCGGTTCAACATATTTCTTTATATAGCAATAAAATCCTGCAAGCGTTAAGGCAGCAACCGAAAAATTCAATGCAGCTATATTGCATTGACTTAATTCAGAAATTATCCGACAAAGTAAAACATATCCTTTTTCACTGAAATACGCATCACCCGTTTTGTTAATATTTTTATATTCATATATATAGTTAATGTGGTCAGCTCCTATTATATCTGCTCTGAAAGACGCAATAAAACATAAAATACAAAGCGCTGTAATAAACGATATAGTGTAAAAGTATTTCCAGTCATAATTGAATACATTTATTTGGCGCCGACCTTCAATTAATCTTTCACACATATATAAATATATTAAGCCAAAAAATAAAACAAGATATATTATCACAATTTTTCTTTACTCCTTGAAATTAGCTAATACCCCTATAGCTTCTTCCCACTGCCTGCAAATCTTCTCAACGGAATATTTATCTCGAACATAAAGATTGTTCTTTCTCATTTTTTCCCGTTTCGCCTTATCATTCAAAAGCTCCAACATGGCGTTTTTCAAAGCAATTTTGTCTCCGCAGGGAACAATTATTCCATTTTCTTTATGTATCAGCTCTCTTGCGGTACCGGTTGGAAAATCTGTTGAAATAACAGGCAGTCCGACAGCCATTGCTTCTAACAAGGCGTTAGGAAACCCCTCGTAATCTGAAGACATTACAAATATTGTGCTGTCTTTTATTTCATTTAAAACGTCATTGCTTTTGCCCGGAAGAAAAACTGATTTTTCAAGATTAAGAGAACAAATTTGATTTTCAAGCCTGTTTCTCAAAACGCCTTCTCCATAAATTGTAAGTGTTACATTTTCATTTGCTTCCTGTTTTAGCAAATAAAACGCATTTATTAAAAGTGAGAAATTCTTTTGCGCCATAAGTCTGCCGACAGCACAAATTTTCAAAGTATTTCCTTCGGTTATCGGTTTGGGGATCAACGATATATCAATAGGATTACTTATAACGATTTTATTTTTAATCCTGTTATAGTAATTTAAGACAGCTTTGCTTTGACAAACAAGCAAATCGGTTTTCATAAAAATAATATTCGTTAATTTCCTGACTAACAAATTTCCTTTTTTCGGATCACATCTTTCAGAGCTAATCCATTTTATACTTTTTAATTTTCCAAATACTTTAAGTAAATATACAATTAAATTTGTTTCAAACAAAAATGAAATAACAACATCAGGCTTAAATTCATTTACTTTTTTTGAAATAAAACGCAAAGCTTCAATAAAATTTTTCACCATCGAATAATTTCTCGTTATTTTATTTTTTCTATTAATTACACAATTCAGACTTTCAAATTTCACGTTGCTATTAAGCTCATAAAATGATTTATTTCCAACGAGGGTAAGTATTTTTACGCTGTTGTTTTTTGAAAATTCATTTGCAAGATAAGCGATAACACGTTCTGCTCCGCCATTATTCATTCTTGGAATTAAAAATAATATTTTCATCTCGGCTCCATTTAAATCTATCTTCTTAATAATTTATCCGACACTAATTTCATTAAAAATAATGGTAAAATAAATAAAAATATTTGTCCGACTAATACATAAATAAAGTCGCTAAACCGACACAAATTTTTTCTCCATAAGCTATATGAAACTTTAATGCACCCTATGCAGTTTCTCCATGACTTTCTGCGTTTATAATTATTTTTATCTGATCTATATAATAAAAGCGATTCATTTATGTTTTCTGCTTTACAATTATTCATAATCATTACAGAAAACAATTTTCTATCCTCATTTCTTCTTGTTGTAGGATAACCGCCGCATTTTAATACCTCAGACCTTTTATACATAACAGTAGGATGATTAAACGGCTGAATTCTTCCAATATTTTTCTTAATCTCCTCATATGACGACGGCACAATACGGGAACATTTTATTTCATTTGGATTATCCCAGAATTCGTCAATATTTGTTCCCACAATTGATAGCTCAGGATTATCAAGAAATAATTTCAGTTCCTTTTCGCAACGCCTTGGCAAAGAAATGTCGTCAGAATCCATGCGGGCAACCAGTTCATTACGGCAGACCTTTAATCCTTGATTCAGGGCATTTCCCAAGCCGCCGTTTACTTGCAGCTTGACGATGGTAAACAGCTCGTTAAAATCCGCCTTGTATTTATCAATAATATCAGATAATGATTTATTTAAAGCGCCGTCCTCAACTACTACAAATTGTTCAGGTTTAACAGTTTGATTAAGCATGCTCTCTATGCTTTGCTTCAGATATTCCGGTTTTTCTTTATCATAAACTGACATCAACACGCTATAATTCATTCTTCGTTCTCACCCAACCTTAACTTTTTCTCTTCCCTCTTTTTTCGTTTCTTTATTAATGCAATCTATATCGTCATGCTTCAAAACTTTATATAAGGTCCCCCAAAAAATTTTCACATCAAGCCAAAAACAGATTTTATAATAATACTCAGCGTCAAATTCTGCTTTTTCATCATCTGATAAAGAATTTCTTCCGTTTACCTGTGCAAGACCCGTCAACCCTGGAAGTATATTGTCGGAGCCGTTTTGCTTTCTCAGATTTTGAAGATATTCCTCTGCTAAAATAACAGGCCTTGGACCGATAATGCTCATATCGCCTTTTAAAATATTGAATAACTGCGGCAGCTCGTCCAAGCTTGTTTTTCTCAGAAACTTCCCAAATTTTGTTATATATTTATCCTGATTGATTACCATTTCACAAGCAGATATATTTGGAGCGTCTTTTTTCATCGTTCGAAATTTATAAATTACAAACGCTTCAGAATTTTTTCCATATCTTTTTTGCTTGAATATTATTCCGCAATTTGGACATTCAAATTTAATTACAACTGAAATAACAAATAAAACAGGCAAAAGAAGCAAAATCATGATAAAAGAAAATAAAATATCAAAACTTCTTTTTATTTTTAAATACATCATATCACCCTTTTACTTTTCTCAAGTATCTCATTTGAGTTTTCTATTATTTTCCTATCGGATTTTTTCATAATTAAATCATAATCCGGCTTTCGATCCGTTACATTATGCGCATCGCTTCCCAATACTAATGGAAACTCATTTTTGATAAGCTTCTTTACAAACCTGAATTCTCTGAAATTGCCGAAGGCTTCAGCATTCACCTGAAATATCGCGTCGGCTTTAAGTACTTTTTCGTAATCATCTTTAGTGTAATATGGTAAATAACGGTGAACATGAGCAATAATAGGAATCAATTTATGCTCCGATGAAATATTTTCGATTTCCTCAATCATCCAATCGGAAAAAGCCTTATACGGCAGTTCAAAAAGAATTAATTTCGTTCCCTGTATTGCCAGCCTTTCAATATTGTCCAGATCGGATATATCCTTTTCAACGGCAATTTCTGCTCCTAATAAAATATTAGTTATCAACGGACCTTTTAACATCAGACTTTCGCAGCATTTCCGCCTCCTCTCAAGAAAACGCTCGACACTTCTTTCCCTGTGAGCATAAAAATGCGGAGTTGCAATAATCCTATCCACACCCTGTAATTTCATCATTTCAAGCATTTTTATTGACATTTCCACAGACTCTGAACCGTCGTCCATTTTAGGAAGTATGTGGCAATGATAATCAGTCAGCATTGCTTTTCATCTTCCTCCGTTTCCGCTTTTGTCTGTTCATATCTGTAATTCTGCGCATAGTACCTGTATTTGTAGCCGTATTTGTAACCATATTTATAGCCGTACTTATATCCGTAACCCTTACCTGAACTCACGGAAATATCATTCAGTATAAAACCGGTTAGCTTACAATTACCAAGCTGAAGCTTTTTCTGAACCTCTTGAATTTCATAATAGCTTGTACTTCCATATGACAAAACAACGGCAACTCCGGCAATAATATCCGACAGACCGATAACGTCTGTCATTTGCAGGATCGGCGGTGTATCTATTAATATGTAATCATATTCGGATTTGATTTTTTCAGTCATCTCACGCATTTTTTTCGACGCCAAGAGTTCCGACGGATTCGGAGGAATAACTCCCGAAGTCAGAATATCAAGATTTTTTATAACGCTTCGGTGAACACAATCCTCAAAAAACGATTCGCGTGAAAGTATGGTTGAAAGACCTTTTCTATTTTGAAGATTGAAATTTTTGTGCTGCACAGGCTTTCTCATATCAGCGTCAACAAGCAGAACCTTTTTATCGGCTTCCGCCATGGTAACAGCAAGGTTTGCTATAGTAACGGACTTTCCCTCGGACGGCATTGAGCTTGTTATCGCCAGAATTCTGTTTTCTTCTGTAGATAATGAAAACATTACATTTGTACGCATTGATTTATAATTTTCAACCACGCTGAATGGGATTTTATTATTATAAATAAGCTTAGTTTTTCTATCGCTTGATTTGCCTATGTCCTTCTTTTTTGTTTTGCCCCCGATATGAGCAATTTCTCCTAAAATCGGTTTTTGAAAACGTTCCTGGAGTTCGGTAGTATCTTTAATGGAATTATCAAAAAAATCAATCATCAATACTATAAAAACAGCTATCAAAAATCCTGCAATGCCGCCGAAAACGGTATTTTTTATTACATTCGGAGATACCTTCTCTTCATATAATTTAGCGTCGCCTATTTTTTCAACCGACCCCGTACCTACTACGCGAATCAGGAAACTCGGCGCAACATCGGCCATAATACTGCAAAGCTCCTGTGAAAGCTTGGCATTTTTAGTAGTCGCAGTAATATTCAATACTTCTGTTTCATTGGCTGCCGACATTGAAAAGCAGCTTTTAAGACTCTTATTTGTTATTTGTCCGTTTTTTATTTCAAAATAATCAGAAAGATCGTCGGCCGAATGATTTTCAAGAAGCTTTTTACTTATTTCATCCATTACAATATCATTATTTAGAATAACAATATAAGTTTCAACCAGAGACTTAGAAACATTCAAATCGTTTGCGTTTACTCCCTGCGATAGAGAATCAGCGCTATTATTGCTGTTTTTAACATACAACGAAACGTTTGACTGATATTTAGGCGCTATCATAAATTTTGATACTGAAAACAAGCAGCCTGCACAGATAATAGCTGCAATAATAAGATATGGTATTCTGCCGAAAAGTAGGTATATAAGGTCTTTTAAAGTAAATTTTTTATTCATGGAATTAAATCTTCCCTTTCTTTATTAAATGATTCGTATAAATTCACAGTATGAGGTATACTATGTATATATCCGTTTTGTGTTTTCTCAAAGTTTCCCCTTTTGAGAAAGAACTCTTAAAATACCCGGAAAATCAGAGTTATAAATAAAGGCAGACAAAAAAACTGACGAAGCAAATATTTATACGGCAAGCTTCAGCATACTCATACAAGCGCATTTTCTTTCCATAGATGAATGAACATAAATTTTCATTGTAGTTGAAACGTCACTATGTCCAAGAATTTCGGACAAAGTTTTAATATCAAAATTCTGCTGCAAGCAATTTGTTGCGAAGGTATGCCGTAGTGAATGAAATTTAATTGAAGGCAAATTTACTTTTTTAAGAATACTCTTAAATCTATAGGAAAGACATCTCGGTTCAACAAGCTTGCATGTTCCCGATAAAAGATATTTTTCGTCAGAACTGTAATTAGATTTTAATTTTTCTATCAAAAACTCGGGTATAGGAATATCACGTACTGAGTATTCGGTTTTAGGAGCTGAAATATTGACCACGGTTTTACTTTTTTCTGTAACGCTTTGAGCGCTAATTCTTTGTACAGTTTTATTAATATGCAAAATCTTATTTTCCAGATCAATATCATTCCATTTTAACGCGCAAAGCTCACCGATACGTATACCGGTAAAAGCGCTCAAAAGAATACCCAGCGAAGTATTATCAGACCTATTGAAAAGATAATTCTGAAGAACGGCCTGTTCCCTTTCGGAAAGCAAATCAGGCTTCTTTCTTTTAGCCTTAGGCAATTCAACAGATGAAAGCTTATTTGCATATCCGTATATCTTATTTGCCCATTTAGCAATACTTTTTATAATTACAGTCATATCAGAAACATATTTTGAAGAAAAGCCTTCAAATAATTTTTGCTTTTTGAATTTTTCAACTACATCGACGCTGACATCCGTATACTTTTTAATTGAGAAAAAAGGCATAATATGATTATCAAGCTTGTTTTTATAGCAGCATAGAGTACTTGCTTTTACTTTTGATTTTTCATAAGCGAACCATTTCTGCGCTATATCATTAAATGATAAGCGGCATTTACTTTCTGAAATTGAATTTTCACCTTGTAATTTATGAAGCTTTTCCTTGGCTTCGCTATAAGTTTTTCCATAAACAGATTTATATTTTTTAGTACCGCTTATATGAAACCGTCCCTCCCAGCGGCCATCATTTCTGTGATAAATATTTGATTCTTTTTTTGGCATTTTTTAATCCTCCTAATTTGACGATGTTTTTGACGAATCAAAATCCTTTTATTGTTATTCTGTATAAAGAATTTCATAATAAATGTAAAAATTGGTAAAAAAAGATGAAATTTTCATAAAAAAATAAAAAAAGCTATATTAATTATTGTAGTAATCTGTTTTAAATGATATAATAAAAAACAAAGTCATGTCAAAATTAATTGAAATTTGTTTTTCTCAAAGGGGGAAACTTTGAGAAAGTTAAAAATCCCAACGTTTCTTTCGTTGGGATTTTGTTTATACTTTAAATTACTCCGGAATTAATTGACTGACATGATATAATTAGAAAAAATGTATATTATACCAAAACTGATTAAAGGCGGTTTAGAATGAATAGAAAAGAATTAGAAAATTATATTTGTGAAACCTACAATGTGAACAGTGAATTTCCTTGGTTGAAATTTCCTAATTATGCGGTTTTTCGACATAATGCCAATAAAAAATGGTTTGCCTTAGTTATGAATGTTTCAAAGAAAAAACTTGGTTTATCAGAAAATAGTGAAATTGAAATTTTAAACGTTAAATGCGATCCCTTTATGATTGAATCCTTTAAAATGGAAACAGGAATTTATCCGGGATATCATATGAATAAAAAATTTTGGATTTCTGTCGCTTTAGACGGAAGCGTCGATTATGAAAAGATTAAAACTCTGATTAATATAAGTTTCAAACTAACGGAATGACATTAAGCAGTGAAGTTTCTTGCTTTGCTGACTTTCTAAATAAACATAATTTATTTTAATTAGGAAAAATAGTAAAATAACCGAAATATTTTATATATAAATTGTAAACTTTTTATGAACTTTTTGTGAAATACTTGACCTTTGTCTTTTTTTGGAATATAATTTATATAGCTATAAAGTAAAACATATATATATTAGTTTAAAAATTCACTAATTAGTGGATTTTAAATAAAAAAGTAAAAGGAGAAATATTATGAAAAAAGCAAAAAAATTCATGGCAACTCTAACTGCCGTCACTGTTTCCGCAATCTCTCTTTGCTCTTTATTTACAGCAAACGCAGATTCAGAAATGATGAAAACCTACAGAGTTTTCCACAACGTTAACTCCGCCGATAACATCACTTATATTGATTACGTAATGAATTATTCCTCAAGCATAATTGCAAATCCAAGTAATAAAACTCCTCTTCTAAATAACGGTTATTTTGTTTCATCAAATAATGATAAAATTCAAGGTACATATCTTGGAAGTGCAATTCAAAGCGGAATCGCAATTACAACTGATTTCTATACGCCTAATTCAGTTTCAAACATTTTCAATGAAATTTCATACAGTGCGACCATAAGAAACAGTAATAATGTAAATATTAACCCAAATTCAATCACGTTGAATGCTGTTCTGGTAGGTGATGTGGATCAGGACGGATATGTAAATTCAACTGATATAGTTATTCTTAATAAATACCTTACAGATCCTGAAAAGTATCCTTTAGTAAATGAAGACGCTTACCTTGCGGCAAATACTAAATTAGACTATGACGCAAACGGCAACCCTCTGCTTAATAATGAAGATGTGCAGGCAATTACAAATTATGTTCTACAGGTTATAGATCATTTTTAATCTTTGTTAAGAATTAGTTAAATAAGAATGCAGGCTTTGAAAATTTTTTAATTTTTGTCAATAAGTTTTTTATTTATAAATAAAGAAGTCCGAAATTTCGGGCTTCTTTATTATTTTGCCCTCCGGATATATTGGCAGAAAATTTTACAGAAATTTTGCATTGTTTCGTATCAATAAACATGTTATAGTAATTGTACACACAAAATTAATCATTACATATGGAGGGAATAGTAATGAAAATGAAGAAAATTATTTCTGTAATAGCAATGTTTACGCTTATATCCGGCACTGTGTTCAGTGTAAATGCAGTAAATAAGCCAAATGACGAACATGAAACAGCCGCGCTTTCCTACGCCGACGCAAATTTAAAAGAATATGCTCAACAGGTAGCTGTTCTTGTAAATAAGGAGCGTAAGTCTAACGGACTGAATCCTCTCCGTTTTTCTCCGCTGCTAAGCGAAGCGGCGCTAATAAGATCAGGCGAATTACCGAAAAGCTTTTCACATACAAGACCTGACGGTTCAAGCTTCTTTACCGCTATGACCGAGCTTGGAATTTCCTATCGAACGGCCGGTGAAAATATAGCGTATGGACAAAAAAATCCGGAAAGCGTAATGAACGCATGGATGAATTCCTCAGGACACCGTTCGAATATTCTAAATAAAAATGTGGATTACATAGGCGTAGGAGTTACTTTCCAAAACGGAATGTATTACTGGACTCAATTATTTGCTGCGTCCGACCAATTATATGAAGGATCTTACCTTCCGGGCGAAACGCCCGTTACAACCGCCCCTGTAACCACTGCGGTACATACGTCTACAACTGTAAAAACTACAACTACTGCTGTGAAAACAACATCTCCGGCAGAAACGTCGGTAACCACTACTGCAAAAGCAGACGATGAAAAGCCGGATGAAATTTTTACGACTATTAAAACAACCGACGTTCCGGAGACTATTACGTCGACAACTATAACTACTGTTATCCCGGTTACGGATATAGTTACAACAACCACAATAACTACTACAACAAATTGTACAGTAATTAAACCTCCGGTTATTACCATACCTGTGGGAGACAACTGCTCCGGAATAGGTATCGGAGTTATAGTTATCAAGGGTAAAAATTAACATATACTTTGTAAATACAATCGAATTATCGTTGTCAGCTGCTGTTTAAAAATTTAAATCCTGCGTTTCCCATATAAAGGAAAACGCAGGATTTTTTAATCTAAAAAGCTCAGGACTTTTAAAGACGATCGTTTTTCAATAAATTTATATTGACTTACAATTATTTCAGCGTTTATTTTGAAAGATATTCAACGCGAATTTTTTCTGATAAAATGAAAACAATATTAAATATAAATCCGCAGCACATGATATTAAGCATAATTTGAAGGAGAGAATAAAATGAGCAATATGCTGAAAAACGAAACAAGCCCTTACCTTTTACAGCATACAGAAAATCCTGTCAACTGGTATCCATGGCGTCAGGAAGCATTCGAAAAGGCAAGAGCAGAGGATAAGCCTATTTTTCTGAGTATTGGATACAGCTCCTGTCACTGGTGTCACGTTATGGCGCATGAAAGCTTTGAAAGCCTTAAAACGGCAGAGATTCTTAACGAAAAATTTATATCAATTAAGGTCGACAGAGAGGAACGTCCTGATATTGACAGCGTTTATATGTCTGTTTGTCAGGCATTTACCGGCAGCGGAGGCTGGCCAATGAGTATTTTTATGACATGGGATAAAAAACCGTTTTTTGCCGGAACATATTTTCCTCCTTATTCACGTCATGGAATGCCGGGCTTTTTTGAATTACTTAATGCAATTTCAAGTCAATGGCAAAATAACAGATATAAGCTCATAAACTCGGCCGATATGATAATCAAACAGCTAAAAATGCAGGACATTCACAATAAACCTGTGAACGGAAATCCTATTGAAGAAGCGATGCAGATTTTTTCAGAAAGCTTTGACAGCGTTAACGGCGGATTCGGATCCGCTCCAAAGTTTCCATCACCCCACAATCTTATGTTTTTAACTATGTACGCCTATCTTACAAATAACGATGAAGCGCTTCATATGGTTGAAAAAACGCTTATTCAAATGCGTAAGGGAGGTATTTTTGACCAAATAGGCTGCGGCTTTTCAAGATATTCAACTGATAACCTCTATCTGACGCCTCATTTTGAAAAAATGCTTTACGACAATGCTTTGATGATTATTTCATATTCAGCAGTATATAGCATAACAAAAAATAATATTTATCTTAACACTGCTGAAAAAACAGCGAATTATGTACTAAGAGAAATGACGTCTACCGAAGGAGGATTTTACAGCGCGCAGGATGCCGACAGCGAGGGTGTGGAAGGAAAATATTATACGTTTTCTTTAAAAGAAATTTTATCTGTGTTAGGTGAAGAAGGCGGCAGAAAATTCGCCGGTTTATTTGATATTACAGAAGCCGGCAATTTTGAATCTGGGAATATTCCAAATCTTCTAAAAAGCAACGATTTGACATCAGACCTCAGCGAAGAAATCAAAAAGCTTTACAATTACCGTAAAAACCGTATGAAGCTGCGCATTGACGATAAAATTCTGGTTTCATGGAACTCTATGATGATTTCTGCTTTATCTATTCTTTACAGAATATCCGGTAATGAAAAATATCTGAACGCAGCGAAAATATCCCAAAAATTTATAGAAAACAATTTATGTAAAAATAAAAGGATATATACAAGCTTTCGCAACGGAAACCGTTCCGGCAAAAGCTTTCTTGACGATTACGCTTATTATATTTCGGCGCTGACAGAGCTTTACAACTCAACTTTAAATAAAGATTATCTTAATAAAGCAGAATTTTTCTGCTCAGAAGCCGTAAAGCTTTTTGCAGATAATAAAAACGGAGGATTTTATCTCAGTGAAATAAATAACTGTGAACTCTTTATTAATCCAAAGGAAACCTTTGACGGAGCAGTTCCCAGCGGTAATTCGATTATGGCATACAACTTTGTCAGATTATATCAACTGACAGAAAAAGATATTTACAGAGATTTAATTGAACGTCAAAATAAATTCATGTCCGTATCCTCCCGGAATTATCCCGCAGGTCACTGTATGTTTTTACTTGCTAAGCTTATTTACGAAAATCCTCCGGAGCATATTATCGCTGTTGTGAAGGAAATGCAAGATATCGAAAAAATTAAAAAAATCCCTAAACTCCTTATCAATATAATACCAATAACTGAATGTGAAAATTATCCATTATTAAATGACAAAACGACCTACTATATATGCAAAAACCATGTTTGCCGCCCGCCTTCCAACCAAATTGACCATTGACACAAGAAACTGCTCGTCAGGTAATTAAATAAATGATTTTCCGGTCGCTTATAAAATATAAAAACGCTTACAAAAGAGCTGAATACTCCTTTGTAAGCGTTTATTAGTTTACTGTGGTTTTACCAATATACAATATACTATTTATACCTATAGCTTTTTTAAATATTTTCACTGCTTGATTTTTCGTCAAATCCGTAGCCTTCAGCCGGAGGAGTTACGTTGTCGAACGATCCGCCGTTAGGAGGCGTCATCCCTTCGGGATGAGTAAAACCGTTATCCGGCATTTCACCGTTTTCAGGATCAAAACTTCCGTTATTACCTGGCATACCTCCGCGGCCAATTCCCCCCATTTGACCAAAAGTTCCTGTTCCCGCTTGAGTTACGGCTGATTCGGCTGTAACAGTTTCAAGCAATGTTCCGCCTGAATATTCTCCTCCGCTGTAAAGACCGTCTTTTGCAGTTCCGCTGCTGCTTCCTCCGTAATAAATACTGTAACTCTCGCCTTGTATTATATCCGGAGAGCTTATTATCACAGACGAAAATTTCTTAGACGGAGAATACGTTATTATATTTTCACCGTTTTTATTCTGAACGCAAACTATCGTCCCTGCGTCCAATGATTGTTCGAACCCTACGACAAGAGACGGCTGAGTTGACGTGTCGGACGGAAACTCCGCCATACCCGAGCTTCCGGCAGCTATTAAAATGCCCCCGCTGACATTTATTTCCGTACCTGAATCAAGCGCGCCGTTTCCATCGTTTACCGGTCCGTCAACAATGACGGTTCCACCGCTTATATTCATAACGCCGTTTGAATCAAGACCGTCTCCGCCTGCGTTAACATAAATATAACCGCCGTTTATGTTTAAAATACAATTTTCAGACACGTCGCCGAAGCCTTTGCCGATATTCTGACCGCTGCTTTCAGCGTCATCATCAGAAGATCCCTCGCTCGCGTTAAATCCATCGTCGCTGGCAGTTACGCTGATATTACCGTCGTTTATAGTAATAACCGTTCCCTCCAGTCCCTCGTAGGACTTCAATACAGAAATCTCGCCCCCGTTGACAGTCAGTTCTCCGTCAGCATGTATACCGTCGTCACCGGAAGAAAGATTCAACGTACCGCCGTTTATTTCTATATTTCCGTTGGAATGCACTGTATCGTCCGTACAGTCGGCTGTAATTGTTCCATCGTTTATAATAAGCTTATTTCCTGCTTTAACACCCTTTTCACTGTCCTCGGTTTTATTGGAATTTCCTTCAGACGCTCTTCCGAAACCTCCGCCTATCTGATCGAACGAAGCCGCGTTAGTATCTCCTGAGCCGTTACCTGTTTTTATATCAAACGTTCCTCCGTTTATAATAAGCTCCGTTTCAGCCTGTATAGCGTCCGAAACGGCAGTTATATTAAATTCCCCGCTTTCTATAGCGATATACCCTTTTCCGTCTTCTTCGGCATTTGAGGATTTCAGACCGTCGCTCTGCGACTGAGCATTTATCTTAGCTTCCATGATCGCAAGGGAATCCTTTCCCTTAATTGAATTTCCTACAGATGTTATATTTATTACCGAATCCTTAATACGCAGATCATTTTTGCTTGTAATTCCTTCATTGTAATTAGCGGTTATATTCAAAGTTCCCCCGCCGTTTACAGAAAGATCGTCCTTACTGTATATAACCGCGTCCGGCTCATTTTCCTCGCTGTTATCATATACATAATCGGCAGCGTCGCTTAAATTATTCTCACTGCCTTCTGCAACTGTTATGACCGCTTTATCCGCATTTTCTATATATACCGCAGACGAAACGGAATTAGATATTTTTACTCCGTTAAAAACCAGATGAACCTTATCCTTAGTATTTACATAAATCTGTCCGTCGTAAAGCGTACCGGAAAATAAAAATGTCCCTCCGCTTTCTATAATTATTCTACCGTCTGAGAATTCTGAACCGCCGCCGTTTATATCTGCGCTGTCTCCTGTAAATGATATGACGGCCGTTATATCATCATATGTATCGTTCAAATCATCGCTGTCAAAATACTCCGAGCCGGTTTCCTTATTATTGCTTTCTGCGGACAACGCAGAAGCATTTTCCGCAGAAAGTACGGAATCCGCTTCAGAAACAGAGCTTTGACCGCTGCCGCCTTCTTCACATCCGGTCATCGAAAACGCGCAAATAATAAGCGTTGAAATCACTATCGCCAGTTTTTTTAAATTGTTCATAAAATCACACCCTAAAATATTATATAATAATATTCCCCCTGTGATTTATCTTTATCTGTATTTATTTTCACATATAATTGTGGTTATTATGTGAAATAAACAAGTATAAATACGGAAAATATACCGGGAGAGCCGCCGAAGCTTATTAAATTGTTTCTAAACTTGACAATTCTCAGATTATATGTTATATTATATTTTGAAAAACAATTGTATTTCATTGGTGGACTGATTAAATTATATTATACGTTCAATAGGAGTTATAATGAATAAATCTCATTTGATAGTTGTTGATTCTTCAGTATTGCCTGAGGTTATTTTAAAGGTTCTTCAAGTCAAAAAAATCATGGCTAATAAAGAGGCTAAAAGCTCAGCCGCCGCCTGCAAGCTGGTAGGGGTATCCAGAAGCGCTTATTACAAATACCGCGACTGCGTTTATTCCTATGAGGAAAAGCTTATGCAGAAAATTATCACTCTTTATATGCTATTAAAGGACGAACCCGGAGTACTTTCAAGCGTATTGGTTTCACTGCACAACCTCAGCGCAAATATACTGACTGTCAATCAAAGCATTCCTATTGACGGCGTCGCAACAGTTACAATATCCCTAAGGCTAAACGAAAGCTTTGAGGAAGCGGTCGCTATGAAATCAATTATCTCTGAATTAAGAGGCGTTGTAGATATACAGCTTCTTTCAGGCGAGTAAATATTATTGGAGGGTACTATGTTAAAATTTGCAGTTTTAGGTTACGGCGTTGTCGGATCAGGCGTAGTGGAGTTGTTCTATAAAAACAAAAGCAAAATAGAAAAAAAAGCCGGTCGTCCAATGGACGTAAAATACATTCTTGACATAAGGGAATTCCCTGATAGTCCATACAAAAATAAATTTGTTAAAACCATAGATGAAATTATAAACGATAATGAAATAAAAGCTGTGGCTGAATGTATGGGCGGAGTAGAGCCCGCCTATACATTTTCAAAAAAATGCCTTGAAAGAGGCATAAGCGTTTCAACTTCAAACAAAGAACTGGTTGCCGCAAAGGGAGACGAGCTTCTGGCAATCGCAAGAGCAAATAACTGCAATTATTTCTTTGAAGCAAGCGTTGGCGGCGCTATTCCGATTATAAGACCTCTTCATAAATGCCTTGCCGCAAACGACATTGACAGCGTCGCAGGAATACTAAACGGAACCACAAATTTTATTCTCTCAAAGATGATTTACGACGGTATGAAGTTTGAGGACGCACTCAGACTGGCGCAGAAGCTTGGATATGCTGAAAAGGATCCGACCGCAGACGTAGAAGGCCATGACGCATGCCGCAAAATATGCATTATATCGTCTCTTGTCTACGGAAAGCACGTATATCCTGACAGCGTTCATACTGAAGGCATATCTGATATTAAGCTTGAGGATGTTCAAATCGTCAACAAATGGGGCGGCTCAATCAAGCTTATTGCAAAGGTATCCGCTGTCGGCAATGGAAAAATACTTCCGATTGTAATGCCCATGATTGTTCCGTTCGACAATCTTATTTCAAGAGTGGACGACGTTTTCAATGCTGTATTGATAAGCGGCGACGCAATAGACAAAACGCTGTTCTACGGCAGAGGCGCAGGTAAGCTGCCCACCGCCAGCGCCGTTTTAGGCGACGTTATAGATTCGGTCAAACATGATAAAACCGTATTCTCTCAGTCATGGGAACCGGCAGAGGACAATTCCTTTATAGAGGATTGGCATAACTTTAAGGCTCCGGTTTATTTCAGAGTTGAAAAACCTGAAAATATACTTGATATAATTAAGAATTTTGAAAAAATAAACGGTATAGCCGGTCAGACAAGCTTTATCACCTCAGAAATGACGCTGAATCATGCCTATGAATTAAAGGAAAAGCTTGAAGCAAATGGAGCGGACGTTGTATCAATGATACCTGTCCTAAAATAATAATGTAATATTTTTATAACGGCACCGTCTGAAAAGCGGTGTCGTTTAATTTAACAATAAAGGAAAGATAAAATGAAACGTATAGTAGCCGGTATACTTGCTCATGTTGATTCAGGTAAAACCACTCTTTCAGAGGCCATGCTCTACCATACAGGAACTATAAGAAAGCCCGGACGTGTAGACCACAGGAATACCTATTTAGACACCGACCGTATTGAAAGAGAACGAGGGATCACTATATTTTCAAAGCAGGCAATTATAAAGCTTGACAACGCCGAAATAACCTTGCTCGATACTCCCGGACATGCTGATTTTTCAACGGAAACCGAAAGAGTTCTCCAGATACTTGATTGTGCGATACTTGTCATCAGCGGCACGGACGGTGTTCAGAGTCATACTGAAACCTTATGGCGCCTTCTTACACGTTATAGCATACCTGTATTTATTTTTATAAACAAGACCGATATGCCGGGAATAGACCGTAAAAATATAATAATCGATCTGAAAAAAAAGCTGGATTATAGGTGCGTCGATTTTGAAAATTCTGATAAAGACCGCCTCTATGAAGAACTTGCCGAATGCGACGAAAGCATTATGCAATACTATCTTGACAATGGAAATGTCAGAGAAGAGGACATTTTAAACGCTGTCAGAAGTAGAGAGCTTTTTCCATGCTGCTTCGGCTCAGCTCTTAAATTGAACGGAATCGAAAGCTTTATGGAAATATTCTGCCGATATGCGCCATCCTCCCCCAACTCTGAAAGCTTCGGAGCCAAGGTGTTCAAAATAACCGAAGACGAATCCGGAAACCGTCTTACACACCTTAAAATAACCGGAGGAAGTCTTAAAGTTAGATCGGCCGTTCACGGAGTTTCTCAGGACAAAAAGGATTGGGAGGAAAAAATTAACCAGATACGCATTTACTCCGGAGAAAAGTTTATAACCGCAAATGAAGTTTACAGCGGAACAGTCTGTGCAGTTACCGGACTTACCAAAACATATTCCGGGGAGGGCCTGGGCATGGAAGCTGATTCCGACGATCCCCTGCTTGAGCCTGTGCTTACATATTCTGTAAAACTGCCGGACGGAACAGATCCTCATGCAGTTATAAAAAAGCTGAGAAAGCTTGAAGAAGAGGATCCCCAGCTTCATATAATCTGGAACGAACAGCATAAGGAAATACATATACAGCTTATGGGCGAAATTCAGCTTGAAATCCTTAAAAACATTATTTACGAAAGATTCGATATAAACGTGCAATTCGGTCCTGGAAGTATTGCGTATAAAGAAACTATCGCAAATAAAGTTGAAGGCGTTGGACACTACGAACCGCTGCGTCACTATGCTGAAGTACATCTCATTTTGGAGCCTCTTAAAAGAGGAAGCGGACTTATTTTTTCAACAGACTGCCGTGAGGATTTACTGAATAAGAATTGGCAAAGACTTATTATTTCACATCTTAAAGAAAAAACGCATATAGGAGTATTAACAGGATCGCCTATAACAGACATGAGAATAACCCTGGTTTCCGGACGGGCTCATGCCAAGCATACTGAAGGCGGAGATTTCAGGCAAGCAACCTACCGTGCAGTACGTCACGGTCTTAAATGCGCGGAAAGTATTCTTCTTGAGCCCTGGTACAGTTTTAAAATCGAGCTTCCCTCCGAAAATACCGGACGGGCTCTTTCAGACATTCAGCAAATGAACGGCAGTTTTGAAACGCCGGCTTCTAACGGGGAATTAACTGTAATATCCGGCAGCGCTCCGGTAGCTTCAATAAGAGATTATCAAAACGAAATAAAAGCATATACCCGTGGAAAAGGAAAGATTTATTTATCTTTCAAAGGCTATGAGCCGTGCGTAAACTCCGAAAGGGTAATTGATGAAATCGGCTACAACAGCGATTCTGACACTGAAAACACTGCGGATTCTGTTTTCTGCTCTCACGGCTCCGGACATGTCGTAAAGTGGAATGAGGTTTATGATAATATGCACCTTGAACGTTACCTTAAAATACATGACAGCTCTTCAGACATAGATATTTTGAAAAAAACGGAAACCTACTATTCACGTATTACAGACGACAAAGAGCTTATGGAAATCTTTGAGCGAACCTACGGTCCCGTACGCAGGGATAAAATACAAGCGTTCAAGCGCAGAAGAAAAAATACTGCGGAAACGGATAACAAGAAAATAAAGCCTGTTCTCAAAGGACCGGAATATCTGCTTGTTGACGGCTATAATATTATTTTTGCATGGGATAATTTAAAGGGTATCGCAAAAAATAATCTTGACCTTGCAAGAAGTCAGCTTATCAATATCCTATGCAATTATCAGGCGTTTAAGCAATGTGAGCTTATATTGGTTTTTGACGCCTATAAGGTTAAAGGCAATACCGGTGAAATAGAAAAAATCCATAATATAAGCGTTGTCTATACAAAGGAAGCGGAAACAGCCGATATGTATATACAAAAGGCGACAAGTCAGATAGGAAAAGACAGGAAGGTAAGAGTTGCAACGTCAGACGGTATGGAGCAGCTTATTATTCTGGGAAACGGAGCCTACCGAGTTTCCGCATCTGAATTTTATGAGGAAGTAAAAACTGTGGACAAAGCGATCAGGGATTTTATTGAAAACCAGAAGTGACTTAGGCGAATTTTACAGATTCTACAGTGCGAACTATCCGTATTAATATAAATAATACAATCTTTGCCGAAAGCTATTGACAACATATTTGAATATGGTACAATAAGGATAAACTAATTTAAAACATAAAAACAAATATGGAGGCAGCAGAATGACCAAAAGGAAAAAAATAGCTATTATATCCGCAATAACTATTGCTTTAATTACCTTAATAATTATAATTTTGATAGTAGCTTTTAAAAAGGACGACGACAGCAAAGGAACGGCATATGTAACTTCCGTATCCGAATGCAATACCGCGTCTGCCTTTTCAATACCCGGAAATCGTTTTGCCGGAGTTGTTGAGGCGCAGAGAGCCGAGGAAATTAAAGTTGATTCTGAAAAAACAGTAAAGGAAATATTTGTTAAAGAAGGCGATTCCGTTGAGGAAGGAGACGATCTTTTTAAATACGACTCTGAAGCTATGAAGCTTGAGCTTGAGGAAGGTCAGATAGAAGTTGAGCGCATGGAAAATGATATCGCTTCTTACAATAAACAGATCAAGGACTTGGAGAACGAGAAAAAAAATGCCGGAGCCGACGCCCAGGTTTCTTACACTACGCAGATACAGGCATTACAGACGGATATCGCAAAAACGGAATACGATATAAAGGTAAAGAATATTTCTCTTGAAAAGCTTAAAAATTCAATTGAAAATTCTGCCGTTAAAGCTACGTCCTCCGGAACTGTTAAATCGCTAAAAACAACAGAAGAGCTTCAGGAGTCCGGCGCAGACGTTATAATGACTATAACCGCGTCGGGCAGCTTCAGAATAAAGGGCAAATTCAATGAGCAGAATATGGGAACTATTACTCAAGGACAGGCTGTAATAATAAGATCAAGATTAGACGATTCCATTACATGGAACGGTTCGGTATCGGAAGTGTCAAATGAACCTGAAGCTAATAACAGCGGCGTAATTGTCGAAGGCGGATCGGATAGTGAAACAGCCTCCTCAAATTATGCTTTTTATATTGATCCTGAAAATACTGACGGACTTGTTTTAGGTCAGCATGTTCTTATTGAAATTGATTACGGTCAAAGCAATGCGGTTGAAAAATCGGGTATATGGCTTTACAGCGATTTTATTGTTGATTATGATACCGACAAGCCTTATGTATGGGCGGCAGACAAGGATAAAAGGCTTGAGAAAAGGTTTATAAAAACAGGACAGACAGATGAAATAAACGGAGACTGTGAAATAGTTTCCGGACTGGGAGAAAATGATTATATAGCTTATCCTTCCGACGATCTTGAAGAAGGAATGAGGGCAGTTACAAATATAGATGATGTAGATAATTCCTGGGACGCCGATCCCGGAGATGAAAATGCTGTAGAACCAGAGGTCGGCGACGGTATTGACGATGGCTTCAACGTTCCCGACGCGGACGCAGAGGGTGAAAGAGCTGACGACGCAGACGACGCTGTTGACAAAATCGCAGAATAGGCGGTGTTTTTATGATTTTAGAGTTGCAGAGTATTTATAAGGACTATTTGCAGGGAAAAGACGCCGTTTCGGTTTTAAAGGATATCTGTCTGTGCGTCGACGAAGAAGAATATGTCGCTATAATGGGACCGTCAGGCTCGGGCAAATCTACGCTTATGAACATTATTGGATGTCTTGACAAACAGACCTCCGGTATATTCTTATTTGACGATATAGATATTGCTGAATGCAGCGATAAAGAGCTGTCTGAAATCCGTAACAGAAAAATAGGATTCGTTTTTCAAAACTTTAATCTTCTGCCAAGAGAATCGGCTATTGAAAATGTAGAGCTTCCTCTTTTATATGCCGGAATCAAGAAAAAGGAACGTCGTGAATTAGCCGAACAAGCGCTTATAAAAGTAGGACTTAAAGACAGAATGACGTTCAGACCGACTCAGCTTTCCGGCGGTCAGAAGCAAAGAGTAGCAATTGCAAGGGCAATTGTAAATAACCCAAGATTACTTCTGGCAGACGAGCCTACCGGAGCGCTGGATACAAAATCCGGCGAACAGGTAATGGAAATTTTCAGAGAGCTTAATTCAGAAGGCGTCACAATAGTTATGATAACTCATGAACGTGAAATAGCCGAGCACGCCAGACGAATAATGACCATACGCGACGGAGAAATCTATAACGACAGCAATGGGGGTGGAGTAAAATGAAAACTGCCGAAAAGGTCATTATTGCAGCCGTTTGCGCAGCAGTCGCCGCAAGCGGTACATTCGGAGGATATAAATACAATCAGATAAGAAAGAAAAATAAAGCGATAGTTGACGTTACACCCGTAAGCAATATGTCAAACAGCTACTGGGGAGATAATCTCGAACTACAAGGAACTGTCAGCTCAGGAGACGTACAGAAAATCATGCAGGACGAATCGCAGCTTGTCGACAGTATACTTGTTAAAAAAGGCGACGCTGTAAAAAAAGGCGACACGATTTTAAAATATGACATGACGCTGCTTGAGCTTGACGCGGCGCAAAAGAAAAACGATCTTGCCGTAATAGACGATAATATAAATCAAGCTAATAAGGAAATCAGACGTCTTCAGAATCTTAAGCCTTCCGAAGCAATTCCTCCCATGCCGGAGCCCACCGAACCTCCTACACAGCCGCGTCCGACAGTTCAAACCGTCAAAGCCATTAAAGATACATCAAATGTGATATCCGGAAACGGAAGCGCTGATGATCCGTTTATCTTTAATTGTTCCGGCGACACTGTCGTATCCGCCTCTTTTCTTAATCATCTTAGATCGTCAAAATCATACGCAGATTTTTATATATATGAAAACGACATTCTTATATATGCTTGGAAAGTAAATGGCAGCGATATAACAGAGGAACAAACGGAAGACTGGACAGTTGGAAAAAACGTTATTGTAAACGGCAACGGCAGTATAACAGTTGATTTTTCCAAAAAGGTATTCGGTACTCTTCAAACCTATTCTACCGAAGACGATTACCCACAAGAACAATTTGACAACAGCATTTCACAGAGTGATTACGAGCAAAGCTATATAAAATCCGGTTCAGATGATTACATTTATTCAAAGGCTGAAATAGCAAAAATGATTTCTGATAAACAGGACGAAATAAAGAAATTAGAGCTTGATAAAAAGTCGGCTGATATAGCGTACCGTCAGGCTCTTAATAAAAAGGAAAGCGGACAGGTAAAAAGCAGTATTGACGGAATCGTTACAGAAGTCAATATGGGTACGGAAAATGCCGATTCTACTTCTCCCCTGGTAGTCATTCAAGGCAGCGCAGGCTTAAGCGTTACTATTTCAATAGGCGAGCTGAATCTCGATAAGATAGCAGTCGGAGATATAGTCAATATTACCTCCTACGATACCGGCGCTATGGCAGAAGCAGAAATAACATCTATAGATATGACGCCGGTTTCATATACGTCGGAAAACTGGAATGAAAACCCTAACAGCAGCACATATAGCTTTAAAGCAAAAATCACAGAAGATACCGAGGGCTTCAGCGTCGGAAACTGGGTAGGGGCAACAATTTCAGAAGCCGAAGAAAACGGCAGTCTATATATCCCACTGCACTATACCCGTGAATTAGACGGAAAGTATTACGTAATGAAATCCGATGACAACGGCAAGCTTAAAAAGCAGTATATTAAAACGGGGAAAATTATTTACGGTAACGAAATAGAAATAAAAGGCGGACTTTCAAACGACGATACAATATGCTTCCCATACGGCAAAAACGTCAAGGAAGGCGTTAAAACCCGTGTAATCGACGAAGTAAAGTGGTAAGGAGGCAAAATATATGTTTGAAAATATCAGATTATCATTTAAAGGGATTTTTTCTCATAAAATACGTTCTCTGCTGACCATGCTTGGTATAATCATTGGAATTGCCGCTATTATAGCAATTGTATCTACAATAAAGGGAACGAACGAGCAAATTAAAAACAATCTGATCGGCTCAGGAAATAATACAGTTAAGGTTCAGCTTTATCAGGGAGATAGTGTTTTTGATTTTCAATATCAGGAAATTCCCGCCGGCATACCGGTAATCGAAAGTGAAACTAAGGAAAAGCTTAAAAAGCTTGACGAAGTAGAAAAAGTTACTTTATACAGACAAAGACAATACTGCGACAGCATTTTTTATCTTAACAATCAGCTTTCAGGCGGAACTGTAATAGGGGTAGACGAAGACTATTTTTCAACAATAGGATTAAGAATAAAATCCGGTAAGGGATTTTCTGTGAAAGACCATAGTCAAAATCAAAAGGTCGCTATAATTGATACTAATGCTGAAAAAAGCTTATTTCTGGGAGAAGATCCGATAGGCAAATCAATAGATATAAGCGGAGAGCCCTTTACTGTAATCGGCGTAGCGGTTCAGAGCAGCAAATTTGAGCCTGTTATAAATTCAATTGAGGATTATTACACATATATGACTAATTCAAGCGGCCAGGTATTTATTCCCTCGCAATCATGGCCGATTACCTTTGGTTACGACGAACCTCAAAGCTGTGTTGCAAAGGCTTCCGATACGGACAGTATGACGGCAGCAGGTAAAAAAACCGCCGATATTCTCAATGCAAATCTAACAGTAAACAGTGAATCTAATATAAAATACAAAAGCGAAAGCCTTCTTGAACAGGCAAAATCCATGCAGGATTTAAGCTCTTCAACCAACAGCATGCTTATTTGGATAGCAAGCATTTCATTGCTGGTAGGAGGAATTGGAGTTATGAATATCATGTTGGTTTCCGTAACGGAAAGAACCAGGGAAATCGGATTAAAAAAAGCTCTCGGTGCAAGAAAGCGCCGAATACTCGGACAATTCCTGACAGAGGCCTCGGTGCTGACAAGCATAGGAGGAATAATAGGGGTCGGAGCCGGTATAGGCCTGGCTCAGATAGTATCAAAATTTGCAGAAGTACCTGTCGCAATAAGCGGCGTTTCCATTGTTATTTCAGTAGTATTTTCAATGGCTGTGGGTATAGTTTTCGGTCTTATTCCATCTGTAAAAGCGGCAAATCTTAATCCTATAGACGCTTTGAGGTATGAATAAATAAAACTATCTGAACGCCGATATCAGTACAATTAGCTTTATAATTATAAAAATAGCTTCACAATTATAAAATTGTGAAGCTATTTTTATTACATTATCAATATACTCCAGCCCGTCTATGTCAATTCCAGCCGGACGTGGTCGTGCTGGATATTATACTGCCCTCCACAGCCTCTCTGCCGTTAATACTTTTCGAATTTCACATAAATCCCTCTTAACTTAGCGCTTTTTCACCAAATCGGCAATGTCATTTTCATCGTCAACCTGCAAGATTCTATTCTCCATTTTTTCACTTGCTTTCTTCGAATTCTCGCCTAAAAACGAATCGTCACCTTTTCTTGCGGAGCTTTAGCTCAATATTTGCCCTTTCCGCTGCTTCCTGAATCAATCCTGCGGCAAAAGCGCTTTTCTCTTTAAGCGTTCGCGTTCTCATTTCAGAATTACTTTCGAGCCGTTCAATCACATTTCGCAGCTCCTGTAATTCCAAGAGGTTTACAGCCACACAAAAGAGCGTCTTTTTCCGGCCGTCATTATATCCAGACAGGAGAATGTTCAGTATTTTTACTTTCTCTGCCTGCTCTGCATTGTAGGCGTCTATTCCAATCTGCCTGGCCTTTGCCAGATCATTTTTCCGGCGACGGGCAGTAATAAATGAGTCATAATCCTCTATATGCTCATATCTCCCGCAAGGGTATTTGCCGCATTGACAACAATATTCTACGCCGCCATGCTCCATACTGCACCTTGCAATTTTACAAGACTGGTTTCCCTCCCCGCCACCGCAGCCCGGACAATGTTTACTCAAAAACATAGGGCACAGCCCGCAGTTCAATCCGCAGAGGGACAGTAATTGATTTTGTCTGTTAAATCCCTTCATAATACCTCATGCGCCTCCATTTAACTAAATATCTTGTCCAAACGCCCGAAATTGCTTATGCCATGACGAAAAATAACAATCTATGTAAAAACTATATTTTTAGATTTTCTAATGCTTCAGAATTGTTTTCAATTATTTTTCCGACTATTTGACATTGCTTTATATTTTCACAGTCTCCACAAGTTTCAACGCCTTTGTCAAGCGCACATTTTCTTATCGGACATAAACTACTGCAAAACGGCGTTTTAACGTCGTCTGCACGGCAGCCCATGCAATTAATCATATCGGCGGTAATCGCGACTCCGTTTAATTCGCTCCAAAGTTTTGCGGTTTTTTCACGCAGTTCATGATTATCCTTCAGCGTTGCAAGCCTTGCGTCGCACTTTTCACAGTCAAGTCCGCAGTAAGCGATAAGTTTTCTCATTTTTGTTTCCTCCAAACGTTATTGTAAATACATATCTGAGACTTATATTTTATAAATTTATCTGACGGAATCATTTTCGCCGTATTTTTCTTTTACCGTCAGAAAATATATACCGTGCTTCAGCTTACCCTACAGATTGTAGAAAATTAACACTACCCGTTCTCCTCAGTTATTGATCAGAATAGTCGTTAACGCTTTGTGCGGCTGCCCGATAAATAAGAATCTGTCAAATTATAAAGTTGGCAATTCCATATATTAAATGGCAAACTGTAAAAATTGAAATTGGAATAATTGCTATTTTATTCTTTCTGTCAATAGCATACGCTAAAAATGCCAAACATGGAGGAACGGTCAAGCCTAATATAACAAACGCATTTACAACACCAATATAATAAACAATCCAACTTATAAAATACATAAAACAGCAAATGATTCCAGTTATAATTAACGGTGATATACAGATTTTTTTACATTCTCTATTTCTAAAAACACACAGAATAGTAATCATCAATACTTGGCATATTGAAGCCACTGAATCAAGTGTTTCCGTAATTGAATCCATTCTCAATACATCGTTTGGCGCCGGAGCAGCAAACCAAATAAAATTAGGTATCATGATAATTAAGAATAGCAATAAGCAACCAACGTCAAAACCGAACTCATATTTTTTTAGCATCTAAATACCTCGAAGCCTTCGATTTCTATATTAAAATTAATTTATTATTTCATTTGCAGGTTCGCCATAAACCTGCTCCAACAGCATCCGCCAACAACGCAAGATTATCTTCTTCCGCAAGCCAAGGGGGTAAAGTCAAATGCCTTCATTCGGCCAAACCTTTCGTAAGTCTTTTATTTCTTTTAATTCTCCTAAATTTACCATAGTACTATTCCTCCATTTTCAATATTCACTTTTGTACTTTTGACATCAATACTACGGTCTCCACATGGCTCGACAGTACACTCTGTACGTCATATCTGCCACGTGCACTTTATAACGTTTGTTTTTTTCTATCGTTAATTTATGTGTACTGTGAAAAAGTGTACACGAACTCGTTTGTCAGTTCTCTTTAAAATTGTCTGTACATGCTTTATCTCAGTATAATCTGTATCCACGTCTACTATATCAGTTTCACGTAAATAAGGAAACTCATACTCGTTTAAATATTTGATAAACTTCTTGTGAAATTCATCAAAACCTGCCATTGTAGCATAAACCAAAATAACAGCATATGGGCAACCATTAGGATCATAGTTTTTCAGTACCTTGTCAATATGTATGCTCAGCTCATTCTGATCTAACGATGATAATTTTAATGCTTCAATCATAACAACTGGCATCCCATCTTTAAGAAGCTGAATGTCAATAGAACCTGCATCTTTTCCGCTAACTGAATCACCTTGTCTAGTTTGGTCTACCTTCTCATACTTCATACCAAGCATGTCGCGAATAAAATCATTCATCTCATTTTCTTTACTTGTATGTGTATATGTATGATTTTTCTGAAGGTTAACAACACTCATCAATATATCTTTAACCAGCGCTTCCTCATCAATTCTTACATCGCTAATCTCTTTTTCAATAACTGTGGGTTTATATTCATCAAGCTTTTTGTCCAGTGCTAGTAACTTAGACTCAACATCATCGAATTTCTTCTTATCTCCGAGTCCTGTAAAGTGTTGTAGTTTGTGAATTATTTCCGCAACAATTGTTTCCTCTCTCAACGCAGACAATTCAATAATAAGCTCATCACGCCATCTAATAAATTTGGAATCCTTATAAATCATCTCTACACCCATCGAGGCATTAGTTCTCTTACGTTCTCGAAAATCATATCCTGAAAAAAAGGTAATATCTTCATTTGAAAATCTCGACCTTATCTCTGGGATTTGATTAATTAATTCTCTTATTTTATCCGGTTCAAACATGCAACTCCTTCTTTCTGGAAATCTTAATAAATTTCACGTTTCAATCTTTCAATCAAAGTGATGTCTGCTGGAAGCCATTGTACGCTATCTAACTCATCCTTACTTAACCATTTAGCATCTTCTGCCTCTTTAAGAACAAGTTTTCCTTCAATCACCTCGCACCAGAAACAATCCATAGACAAGTGGAAAGCAGGATAATCATATTCGATGGTACCAATCAATTCTCCAACCTTAATGTCAGTTTCCAGTTCTTCTTTTATTTCTCTGACGAGGGCCTGCTGAGGTGTCTCGCCGGGTTCTATTTTTCCACCCGGAAACTCCCACTGGCCCTTAAATTCACCATAACCTCTGGCTGTGGCAAATATTTTATCTTCACAACGGATAACCGCCGCTACAACTCTAATTGTTTTCATCATTGCCTCATTAAATAAACTCTAATAGCTTATTGTTCATACAGAATTCATAACCCATCTTCTTAACGCCAACCTTATCAAATTCCACAGCAATTGAGGCCCCTTCAATAGCAGTAATAACACCAACTCCGAAGGTTTTATGTTTTACCTGTTTTCCAACAATATCCGCTGGAATAACCACAGGTGGCTTTGGTTCAGGCTTAGGAATGACGGGCTGTACGACAACCGGTACTTTTCCTTTATTCTTTTTCTTATCTGCCACCATTTTCGCATATTCTGCATCTACATTTTTACCACGAGACTTATAGTCCTCCATATCCTTAAAGACAAACATCTGTGGCTTCTTAACATCATTATCCGGCACAGGACGAACAGGGAACATCCAAACTCTTCTGTCATTTCCATCTTCACCAGGCTGAATTTCAGTATAAGGTTTACCTACAAGCTCTATTCTGCCGCAATAAACATATTCGCCAGCGTCCATAACCTCAAACAGGTGAACATCAACACCATTTCTTCCGCACTCAGCTAATGTTGCATTCTGGGCCCAGTTAATATCCTGGTCACCGGATTTTCCCATACCTGTGTAATGAAGAACTCCTCCGATCCACTTATCGTGGTAGATTCCCTTTGTATAATCAGAGACGATAACGAGCGTATTGGTAGTTCTTGAACAGCGCATTCCGCCCATGTTACCACACTTAAAAGTCTCAACAACATCTGCGTTCTTTAAAATCTGTCCTATTTTTAATCCTGGATCGAATGCCATTGTCCATACCTCCTATACTTTTAGAATTTAACTCCAGCTCTTGGTTTTAAGCAATTCTGCAATCTGCTCAACATCAGGCATTTCATCAATTCCTAAAAGGGTAGATAAATCAAAAATTCTTGTTCCCATCGAACCGCCTGATGTTATCTTCTTAAAGTCAGTTTCATAGAACTGCTCAACGAAGAAGTATCTATGTTCTATGGTTCTTAAATCATATCCATGCGAATCACCATCGGCCATTGCTTTTGCAATCATCTGCTTACGTTCATCTGTCAGCTCACCAAATTCAGGTGTATATTTAACTCCTGTTTCAGTTTCAATTGCTGTAATACGAGCGCATATTTTTCCGATAGCACGTACACTCTTTTGCTTATATAAGCCGAGATAATCATGAGCCCTAAAACCACGCTCAGCCTTATCATAATAAATATTGTTGTTGATATTAAAATCAATCGTTGTGCCAGCAAGCTGCATACGCAGATACTTCCAGGAATCTGATACTGGAATTAATCCATCTTTATAGCAGTAGTTTAAGTAATCCTCTAATACATCCTGCATTTCATAATCTCTATCATCAATAACATCTCGAATGGCGTTAGCCATCATTTCAAATGTTGTGTTGATATGCACTACCGGGTAAGTTTGAGTCTCATTATATTCCTTTAGCTGCTTTTCAAAATCAGCCAGCTTTTCATCTGCCATCAATTCTGAAGCAAGCGTAATCATTATCTTGTTCTTTTCCTCGCCAAAGGACTTCAAATGTCTCATTAGCTGGTCAGCATAGAACCAATCTGTCAGCTTAGTCTCTACCACAATTTTGAAGCCTTCCTGAGTTATCGTTGCGTCAGGTATGCTGTCTACGCTCTTTTCCTGTAATGTGAAAACCAACTCTGGTTCAAAGGAATCAGCAAAGTATTCTGATTTCAAAAATCTGAAGAATTTATCTGATGAATAAGAATATAAGCGTGACAGAAGCAACATTGTGTTGGCTGTAGCCACGTTTTCTTTTTCATGATATCTCTGAAAATAATGTATCTTCATTGTGGTAGTTCACCTCCAAAACCATTATCTATTTAAGTACCACACAAAGTGGTCAAATTTTCTTTTTCTATTTTCTACAGTTATACCAAGCTCTTCTAGCTTGCCGGTTATGTAGTCATTGTAGGCCTTATAATTGAAGCTATCCTGCCATTTTTGAATCTGGCCTTTCGTCACATCCGCAAAGTATTTAGGAAGGTATTCCTTCAACACTGTATCCAAAATTGAAAAGTCATCCCTTCCATACAAATTGCTGTTATGATAGCAACAATATTTTGAAGCAAATGAAAATAGGTTTATTCTTCCATTGCTGCGTGCAATGATGTTTACAACCTCTGGATCACCATTTTTTATTCTTTCATCCACATCTGGAATAGCCGCTATAATATTAGCCAGCTCTACCATGCTGATTTTACTCTTGTGCTGGGATAAGTGCGTTGAATTAGTAATGTCTATTAACCCAATCTTCATCGCCACTACATCCGGATCTGTATTTGACGGAAACTTTTTCAAGCATCTTGTTATTAATTCATTTTCCGGTCCATAATTATCCGTTCCTTGGACTAGCGCTTCTATTTCTTCGAGTGTTTCATCTGATATAACGTCACCAGAAACATCGCGCATTTCTTTTTTATTAGACGTAGCAGTTTTTTCAGGAAGCTTAACTTCTTCACCGGACAGTGAATAATACGATGGATTGCTTCCAGAACGAACAACTATGCCCTTATCCACCAGTACCTTGAGAGCCGCATAGATATTAGGGCTGTGATTTTTATCACCATAGATAGCTTCCGCTAAAGCACCCTGTGTCATTGTCTTATTTAAATTAAGCAAATTTACAATATCTTCTTTTTGGCTCATTAGTGCACCTTCTTACTGTTCTTTGTTTTTTTATATATTTTCCACTTTTAACTCTCTGGTCGTCTGGCTTTTCCGCATCAGCAGGAATGGCCCAATAGGAGCCAATCTTCATTGCACCTGGAATACGACCTTCTGTACACAACACTTGTATTCTTCTAATTGAGATGCCCCATCTATCGGCTGTCTGTCTAATTGATAAATATTCCATTCTTGCACCTACTTTTCTTTGCCTACGGTTACTTTATATATTATATACCAAACCACGAACAAAATCAATCCCTCCTCAAAGCGACAAAACGGCAAGCTCGAAAGCCTGCCGCCACGTTCTGTTTCTTATCGCTCTATATCCAAGTCTACACCTGCTTTGAAGCAAACTGTAAATTTATCTTCATACACCTTTATTTTCTCGATATATTTCCTTACCATTGACTCATCATATTCTGTCAGTTCATGATTTGCTGCTTTTAAGAAATCTTCTAATTCCTTGATGCGTTTTTTAAAGCCTTCTGTTTCTGCCTTTGCCACCAGAAGCCCTTGCTTTTTATCTCTAAGCAGGTCAATCTCATCAGCCAAAGCCGTATAATCCTTTTTTGCATGAGCCAGTTTCACCAGCTGCTGTTGTTTTTCAGAAAGCACCGTATTTATCTTTTCAAGTTCGCCGGAATTGTCGTCTGCCAGTGCTATTTCAATATTCTGCATCAAAATATTCAGTGTTGATGAAGAACTTCTTACAAGAAGGTTTATGGCTTTTACCGTAGCTTGCTGCAGCTCTATTTCTTGAACAGTCGGCGCATCGCATATCGCCGGGCCATTTTCTACCCTTGTACAGCAACGCCATACGATAGAATGCTTACCTCGATTATTCCAGGCAATTCTGCGGTAAATATCGCCGCACTTTGAACAGGTGCAAATACTTGAAAGTGCGTATTTGCTGGAGTAAACTCGTTTCTTTTTATTCCCTCACCGCTAAACAGGTTGGCTCTTCGTACCATTTCTTCTTGCACCTGGGTGAAAATATCTCTAGGAATAATGGGCTCCTGGCTATCCTTTACGTAATACTGTGGAACAGAGCCATCATTCTTAATTCTGGTCTTTTCAATAAAATCCGTTGTAATAGTCTTTTGCAGAAGCGCATCACCCATGTATTTTTCGTTCTGTAAAATGCCCTGCACTGTACTGAGATGCCATTTATATCGTTTTCCACCGATCTTGATTTTATCTCGCTCAAGGCCACTGGCTATATCTCTAAAGCTGGCGCCTTCTAAGTATTCTCTAAAAATACGCCTTACTATCTTCGCTTCTTCTTCATCAATAATCAAATTTCCTTCCTCGTCCTTTGTGTACCCAAGGAAGTGATTGTGGTTGATCTGCACCTTTCCATCTTGGTAACGAAACTGCAAACCTAGCTTTACGTTCTGAGAAAGGGAAGCTGATTCCTGCTGGGCCAAGGAAGCCATAATCGTGAGAAGCAGCTCACCGCTGGCCTCCAGCGTATTGATATTTTCCTTTTCAAAAATTATAGCGATATTCTTTTCCTTGAGCTGCCTTACGTACTTCAGGCAATCGATGGTGTTTCTGGCAAATCGGCTGATGGATTTTGTTATTACCATATCGATTTTACCGGCCATGCAATCCTCAATCATACCATTGAAGCCTTCACGCTTCTTAGTGTTAGTTCCAGAAATACCATCGTCAGTGTAAATGCCAGCAAGCTCCCATTCTTTATTTCTTCCTATGTAATCGGTGTAATGCTGCACCTGCACTTCATAGCTACCAGCCTGCTCATCGCTGTCAGTACTAACTCGGCAGTACGCTGCGACTTTTAGCTTTGGTTTTTCTGCAGCTTTTGCAATTCTATTGCCGGGCCTTTTTCTGGCCGGAATTAAGGTTACGTTCTCATTCATGTTTTTCCTCCTCGATTAACCCATAGGCGTATTCCGCCTGCTGGTATGGGTTTTCATAGCGCTGTTGGACTTTTCCAATACGGTATTGAATGTTTTCTGCAACAGGCGTTTGCTTTATATAATCTCGAATACGGTTCTGTGACCTAGCATTACTGTTTCGCTGCTCCTGCACCTTCTGGAAAAGCTCATCATCTATAAGCTGCGGATAATACTCATCGCCCAGGTAAACTTCATTTCTTAGAAGCCTGCCAATGACGGAGTGTGTCTTGTCAATTCCTACCTTAACCGCTGCTGCCCTCATAGAACCGCAATTCAAAAATTCTATAAAAAGTTGTCTTACTTTCTCTGCAATCGACTCATCAATAACCGCTTGACCTTTTTCTATTTTATAGCCGTATGGCGTATGCGTCATATTCACACCAACCCTTCTGTCAGCTTTAAGCCGCACTTTAATTCAAAGAGCACTTCACTTCTAGACTGAACAATGATGCGCTCGATGTAATCCTGCATTAAGGCGTCATCGTAATCTATGACATTGTTTTTCTTAGCCATAAATCGAAGTAGCTTCTGGGCCTCTTCTAAATGCGTCAAATCACCATTGACGCTTTTGGAAATGAGGTCTTTTTCTTTACTTAGCCTGTCCGCTTCAATCAACAACGAATTTCTCTCTGCGTGGTAAAGCTCAGGTTCAATGTATCCGGCGCTCATAAGGTTTACCATTACATTTTGCTGCTCCAGATTTTTCTCAATCTGCGTTTCCAGCTCTAGTACCTGGTGCAATCGATCTTTGTTATTGGTGCCTTTGAGCCCGGCCACAAAAGGCTTTAACACCTGTTCATGGCAGGCTTGCAGTTTTTTCATCATTCGTACCAGCGCCTTTTTAATATCCTCGTCCTTGATATAAAGCATGCTGCAGGAAGCCTTGTCTTTGATATGGCTGCAACAGGTCCAGGCAATATAATCGCCGCTTGGTTTGTAGTGGGTTCTGCGCTTAAAGGTAGCGCCGCACTCACCGCAGATGATTTTTCCTGATAAGGCATATCGGTTCAGGTATTTTGCATCACCGGCCTCGATGCCTTTTTCTTTACCGCGCTGGGCCATAACCTCTGCGGTCATTTCAAAAACCTCATGGCTGATAATCGGCTCATGGTGATTTTTGCACATATACATGTTTCGCTCACCATAATTGGTATGGCGATTGAAATTATCGTCCGTATAAGTTTTCTGGAAAACAACGTCGCCAGTGTATTTCTCATTTTTCAAGATTCCCTTAACCGTTGAGGAATGCCACTCGTTTCCACGCTTCGATGGAATGCCGGCTTCGTTCAACCATTTTGCAATGATGTATGAGCCCTGGCCGGAAATGGTACGCTGGAAGATTTCCTTCACCACCTCAGCCTCCTCAGGCACAATCACCATCTTACCATCAACGTTTTCATAACCGTATGGCGGATAGCTGATAATAAAGGTACCTGCTTCGTAGCGGTGTTTAATGGACCATTTGCTGTTTTCCGAAATGGATCTGGACTCGCTTTCTGCAATCGAGCTTAGAATGGAAAGCATAAGCTCTGAGCTCATGTGCTCGGTGTCGATGTTTTCCTTTTCAAAATACAAATAAATGCCAAGCTTTGAAAGGCTATGCACCATTTCAAGGCAGTCGGTTGTATTTCTAGAGAAGCGGCTAATGGACTTTGTTATTACACGGTCAATTTTGCCGTCTTCACAATCCTTCAAAAGTCTAAGCAGGCCGTCACGTTTTTCTACCTTAGTGCCGCTAATTCCCTCATCTATGAGAACACCTTTAAGATACGAAAGAAAAGTGGAGTTGAGGTGGAGCTGAGGAGTATTTTAGGTGGAGCTGCGCCTTTTACAAAAAACCGAGAGATTTTCGCAATGAAAACCTCTCGGTAATGTAAAATACAATTAAGTTTTAATTTGGGGTTGTTTTATAGGAAAAATGCCGTGAATTTTACGCCGCTTTTTGTATTTTCCATTTTATATGGGATACCGTGATGACCTAAGATTGTTTTTGTGATATACAATCCCAAACCGCTTCCTCCGCTATTTCGATTACGGGATTTCTCCACCCGATAAAAAGGCGTAAACAGTTGTTTCAAATCTTCCTCGACTATATGAACACCTGAATTTTCCACTGAGAATATGCCGTCCTGTAATGATACTGTTACCACAGCGCCTATCGGGGAATAAGCCGCAGCGTTGCCGATGACATTGGTAAATACTTTCTCAATTAGCCGACCATCGCCCTCATAATGAAAGTCGGGCTGTATTTCCATATTCAGTTCCATTTCTTTATCTTCCATTAGACCACTATTTTTTCGGCAGACATTTTGCAGCATCTGACTAATATTTAGGTCGGAGCGTACAAGCTGAAAATCGCTGCCGCCCATCTTTGCCGATAACATAATTTCTTTCACGATATGCTCCATATCACCCACCGTTTTCAGACAGTGGCGCAGATAGGTATCTCTGTCCTTATAATCGCCAACCTTGTAAAGCATTCCTTCCAGTTCGCCTTTAATAATTGCAATCGGAGTTTTCAGTTCGTGGGAAACGGAAGTAAAGAAATCAATCCGTTGTTTTTCCTGCTCCCGTTCCTTCTCAATATCCTGCTGTAATTGCTCGTTTGCTGTTTGCAGGCTGTCAAGAGCAGCACTTAACCGCCCCGACATCTCATTCAGACTGGTTGCTAAAACGCCGATTTCGTCTTGCCGCTTTATATCGCATTTCCAAGTCATATCAAGCTGTGTCATTCGTCTGGCGACACTGCAAATATCCACCAATGGCTTTGAAAAATAGCGGGAGCAAACGAAAGCTCCGATAACAGAAATAAGAAGTATCATCACGGCGATAAAGGGCAGGAGCTTAATTAAGACATCATAAGACTGCGTTACAGCTATGAGAGAAACAATAGCAGAAAGTCGGTAAGTCTGTCCGTTCTGCACAAATGTTGACGAACAGCTCATCGACAGAGACGATGAGAATATGTCCGCACCATCTTCTGCATTAGCGAAATTTACTGAGAATACGCTATTTTCATTTTCGTCAGTGATTTCAACGGTGGCATTGTTCTTCATAGAGAACTCAAGGATGCCGTCAGAGCTTTCCTCCCAACCGTATTGCTCTAACATTTCCACCATTCCATAGAAATCTGATGTGACCTGATGCTCAAGCTCTGTCTGGTAATTCTTAGGGAGAAACACCATTACCATACTATAAATGATGATGCAGCAGCCTATAAGCAGTACCATCATACTGATGAAAGTTTTTGCCTGAATGCTTTTACTGATTTTCTTTCTCAATTTTATATCCCACCCCTCTGATTGTTTCTATGTAATCCACACCCAATTTTCTGCGGATATTTTTAATGTGTGTATTTACAATCTTTGCATCTCCGAAGTAGTCATAGCCCCAGATTGTATTAAGCAGATTATCCCTTGTAAACACACGCCCCTGATTTTCTAGAAAGAGCTTTAATATCTCAAACTCCCGTGTTGTGAGAGGAATGCTCTCTCCGTTTACAAATACGTTAAAGCTATCAATGTCTAAGGATATTTCCTTGTAGTGAATTATGGTATTCTCGTTCTGGTTTCCTTTTTCCGTTCGGCGCAATACCGCTTCTATCCTGCGTACGACAAGGGGCATCGTAACTGGTTTCGTGATATAATCATCTGCCAATACGTCAAAGCCTTTTATCTGGCTGTCATCATCATCCCGTGCGGTCAGCATAATAATGGGGACTTGGCTTTCTTTTCTAATCAGCTCGCAGACCGCAAAGCCGTCAATTTTCGGCAGCATCAAATCAAGCAGCACTAAGTCGGGATTATATCTGTGGAATTTTTCAATCCCGTCAAGTCCATCGTCCGCTAATACCGTGATATATCCTGCGTCCTCAAGAAACGCTTTCATAACATTTTGTATTGCTTTTTCATCGTCTATTATCAAGATTGTTTTTGACAACATAAACACCTCCATTTACAGTTTATCAGAGGAATGTGGAGTTACGGTGGAGTTGGCACATTTTTTATTTCCTTTTTTTCGGGTGTCACTTGGTTTGCTCGCTTTTTTCGGTATAAGCCACACTCGGCTAATATTTATAGCTCCGTCAATTCGGTTTTCCTTACACAGCCGTTGCACCCAACGCAGGGATACATTCCATTTTTCTGCGGCTTCCTGTGCCGTCATATTAATAAGCAGGTGTTCCGTATCCATAAATGGAACTACTACCAACAGGAAAACTATGCTGTGCCACTACATCACCGTTAGGATGAGCTGTATCACTCGTATTTCCTTCCACAGTATAAACTATCCCATTTTCACATTTCTCCACAATTCCCACATGGTCTGTTTCTCCATCATTTTCCCAATCGTAAAAAATAATGTCACCTGCCTGCGGCTCATAGTTTCGGTCTTGCCATTGTCCATTGCCCTTAAACCAATTTGAGCCGTCCACACAGCCTGCAAATTTGGGTAGGATTCCACTTTCCAGATAACCGCATTGGTCGGCACACCAAGATACAAAGCAGGCACACCATTCCACACGGCTTTCAAACGGATACCACGACCAATAGGGCTGTCCGCCCTCATTGCCGAGCTGTGTTAAAGCGACCTCGACAATGGCTTGATTGCCGCCGCCCGTAAATGCCCGTCCGTATGGATAGTACCGCAGGACGTGGGAAACATACTGCGTATCGCCGTAGCTGTCCCACCCTAAGCGTTCTGCCTGTGTGGTAGAAAACTCTACCGCATTGGCATAGGAATATCCTCCATAGTTGGTTTTCGCCCACGAGATATAGCCGTTGCCGAAATTGTAGCCCTGCAAAGCAAGTTTGATACGCTCCATATCAATCGGGTTTTCCACCTCCGCATCACTTAAGCAGGCGGCTAAATTCTGGATACCTACATTGATGGAATACTCTGGGTCGGTAATGCCGTTTGGCGTATTCGGGTAACGGGTATTGTATCCGCACTCGGAAGCCTGCATCGGGTCATTCCCACGCCCTCCAGATTCCTGCATCATCACCGCCTTAATCAGCTCCGTATATTCAGAAATACCGTGCTGCCTTGCATACTGCTGTATCAAAGGCTCATAGGCTTCCACCTCGGCACTAACTGGCGTATAGGAGTTGCTGTTGCCGCCACCGCCGAATAAGGATACCGCACAACCAAACAGCACGATGATAAGGATAATCAAAACCGCAACCCAACCGCCTGCGATAATGGCAGAAATCAGAGCCTTTGTGCCTGCAATGATTGCCTTGACAGCGGCGATAGTCGCTCTGACTGCCGCCTTTGTCGCTTGGGCAGTAGCCTTTGCCGTTGCTTTCGCTGCTTGTGCCGCCTTTTGTGTCGCCTTAACAGAAGCCTGTGCGGTTTTCTGTGCCGCTTTTGCCGAAGCCTGTGTGGTCTTAATCGCAGCCTTTGAAGTGGAATGAGCCGTTTTGACACCTTTTTCGGCTGACTTTACCGTACCTTTGGCGGCAGTTTTGACCGTTTTCCCTGTACTTTTGGCAGACTGTTTTATCGTCTTTTCCACCTGCCGCTTCGTCTTGATGGTCGGGGCAGGGGTATCGGGAACAGCCGCACGGTTAGCCGTACTTTGACGGACGGCAGAGCCGCTTCGTGCAGAAGCCGCCTGTGCCTGTTTCTGCTCGGCAGCTTTCATTGCCCGTTTGGTCTTAAAATCGGCAATCTTATCCTTTGCCTTAACGACATTTTTCTTTGTGGTCTGCACACTTTTCTGACCCTGCTTATTGAATTGGTGGATGCCCTCGTCCTTGATACGGTCAGCCGCATAGGACACCTTATCGGAAGCATACTCAGTAGCAGAGCTTTCCTCAGAATAATAGCCCTGTTCCGCCTTATCCTTTGTCTTGGCATAGGCAGATTTCATACGCTCGCCTGCAATAGCCGCCTTGTCAATGGTCTTAATCGTACCCTTGACCGCATCTCTGGTCTTTATATTCGCCATACAAAACCTCCTTTCCCAGAAGTTTTGCGGTCATATCAAGCTACCTTTTTTGCCACCACCACAAGCCTGCCGTTCTGGGCAGAGTATTCGCAGGTGAAAAGGGTAATCAGCCTGTCACCGTATGCGGCACTTACACCTGTGTCATACAGGGTAAGCTCCTTACACTTGGCGACATACGCATCAAAGGCTTCTTCATTTTCTGCATCCACAAAATCATAGTAGCGGAAACCCTCCGAGCTGTACGCAACAGTCTTGAACACAGCCACGATTTCATATTCCGCCTGTTCGGTCAGCGTATCAAACTGAATGGTCTTGTGCTTTTTATAAAAGCTCTCTGCCTTGTAGTCCTCCAACGCACCGAACATCTTGCCGCCCTTGATGTGATGACCGTAAATCACAAGGTTGTCGCTCTCTGAAAGGTTGCAGTTCTCTTGGATATAGGGCGTTCCCAAATCACTGTATGCCTTTTCAAAGTTGTGCTTCAGATAGAAGTTCGGATTGTTCGGTGTCTGCATCACAGGATAACTGAGCTTCGTGCCGGCAATGGAAATCCAACCGACCATATCCTCATTTTGCAGATACAGCTCCCGATATTTCGCAAGGACATCTTCGCCCTCACTCACGGGCGTATCTTCTGGGATTGTTTCTTCGGGAGCGTTCTCCACCACCTCGGCAATCTGTTCAAAGGCTTCGGTCTGTTCCTCCACCTGTGCGTTGTGGTGGTAAATCTGAAAGCCGCAAAAAGCCGCCGTACCTAAAAGGCATACGGCGGCAGCGATACAAATCTGTGATATATATTTTTTCATAGCTTCGTCCTTTCTTATCTTGAATGTTCCGTCTGCTGTTTCGGTGCGGGAAGCTCCCTGCAATATTCGGGATACCTTACCTTGATACCCTCCATAAAATACGGGGCGAACTCGCAGCAGAATAAATCCTCTGGCGTGAAGCTCTTTTCCCCTCCCTCCTCCACATAGTTGTTCCAGAGGTTAAAGGCAAGGTGGCAGACCTTGACTGTGCCGCTTGTCTGCCAGCCGCCGTGCATCCCCTCTGGGATAATGCAGTCTGTCTTAAAGTCAAACATCTGATTGATGTTTTTCCTTGTTTCTCCTGCAATGCCCATCACATAGAAAAAGGCTCTGTGATAGCAGTCATTGACTCTGCTCTTATTCATCATTTCCAGAAAGAAATCACGATGAGCCGCAGAGCGAAATCGGATATTAGACATTGAAAATCCTCCTTTCCTAAACCTCACCGAACTTGGTTGTCATCAGCTTATAAAGCTCGGTATTTCTTGGGAACTGATTAACAAACGGCACAAGGGAGCTGCCCACTTTGAGTAATCCCTGCCCTGCGCCCACATTCGTGATATAGCTCATCTGAAGGTCGGAGATATTTAGGAGCTTGGCAAGCTCAATCCTGTCCGTGGACGCTTGGTTTAACATAATGATAAACTCGGAGTTGGCAAGCATCGTCCTTGCCGTATGGCTCTGCAAGAGGTCGTCCACATTCTGGGTAATACCCGTACAATAAGCACCGTATTTCCGCACACGCTTCCAGAGGGTAAAGAGGAAGTTTGCGGAATATTCGTGCTGAAAGAGCAGATAGATCTCATCAATAAAAATAAATGTGTTCCTGCCTTTTGCCCTGTTCTGGGTAATGCGGTTTAAGATACTGTCAAGGACAACGAGCATACCGATGGGCTGTAACTGTTTGCCTAAATCCAGAATGTCATAGCAGATCAGGCGGCTGTGGGTATCCACATTGGTATGCTTGGCAAAGGTGTTGAGAGAGCCGTCTGTGAACAGCTCAATGGCAAGGGCGATTTCCTGCGCTTCTGGCTCGTTCTGCTTTAACAGTTCCTCACGGAAGTCCTGCAAGGTGGGCGGCGTTCCCATATAGTTGCCCTGCTGATAATAGCGGTACACACTCGCCGTACAGCGGTCAATGATGGATTTCTGCTTTGCTCCCAGAGTGCTGCCGCCGATGAGCTGCTCGCAGAGGGATAAAATAAACTCCGATTTCAGAATGACGGGATTTGCGCCGTCGCCGTAATCGGAGTTCATATCCATAGCGTTGATATGGTTTGCGCTTGTGGCGGAGATGTGAATGACCTCGCCCTGCATTGCCTTGACAAGCGGCGAATATTCCCGTTCTGGGTCTATGATAATCACATCGGCGTTAGGGTCTGTGAGGATGATGTTCGTCATTTCCTCCTTTGCCGTAAAGGATTTTCCTGCGCCAGACACACCGAGGATAAAGGAATTTCCATTCAGCAGGTGGCGTCGGTTGGCGATAATCATATTTTTGCTGATGACATTCTGCCCGTAATACACACCGTCCTTGTGGTAGATTTCCTGCACACGGAACGGGATAAACACCGCAAGGCTCTCCGTGGTAAGGGTACGCAGGGCGTCAATCCTGCGGACGCCAAAGGGCAGAGCCGTGTTCAGCCCGTCCATCTGCTGAAATTTAAGCACGGCGAACTGGCAGAGGTGCTTCCTTGCCGTGGTAAGCAGGGCTTCGGTGTCATTGTCAAGCTGTTCCTTTGTTTCCGCCGTATGCACCATCGTCAGCACCGCAAACATCATTCTCTGGTCACGGGTGGTAAGGTCGTCCAGAAATTCCTTGCTTTCTTTCCTCTGCTGTTCAAGGTCATAGGGGATAACCGCCGAAAAGTTGTTATTCTGGTTTTGCTTTCTCTGCCAGTTCGTGATGTTGGTTTCCACACCTAAAAGGCGGTTTTCCACCTCACGCACGGCTTCGTCCGTGGGAACGGGAACGACATCAACGGACAGCATCATATTACGGTTGAGTTCACAAAGCTCGGCTACCATACTGTCCTTGATATAGGCGGCATACTCTCTAAGGAAAATCACACGCCCATACCTACCTCCAATCTTAAAACAGTCCTTTTCAAACTCAAAGGTGTCGGGCGAGATAGAGTCCTTGAAGTCGTGACCTTTCCGCATACTCTGTACCATATCGAAAGAAAACGCCGTTTCTTCGCCCGTGCGGTAAAAATCGTGGAAGATACGCAGCTTTTCTTCTGCGTCAAGCTCGGTGCATTTTGAGCCGAGCCGTGAAAAATGCCCGATAAGGTCAGCTCCCACACGGGCAAAGTAGTGTCGTGCTTCTTCGATATTCTTCTTACAGACGGATATGGTCACATACTTATCCTGCACGATGGAGTTTGCCCCTGTCGCTTTATCAAGGAGCATTTTGTTGTATTCTGTACGGTACTTATCCAGACCGTCCTCCGCCATAGGGATTAAGATGGTCTGTTCAAAGTCCGCCTTATTCAAGCGGCGGTTGTTGATAGTGATTTTCGTGGTCGCACCGCTGTCGAGGGCGTTTAAAAGCTCCGAATACTCAAGGAACATCGCTTCCTTATCCTCACGGCTTGCCACAGCATAGTTTATATCCTCAAACTTAAAGGTCTTTGCGTACTTGTTCTTGCCCACAAGAAAAATGCCGTCCTCCCAGATAATCTTAATGGGGATAACTGCCTGCATCGACTTCGGCACAACAAACTTTTCCTTATCCTGCTTGAACAGATTTCTAAGCGTTTTTATCATAGTCTGCCTCCTTACGCTTTTTTGATTTTCTTGGTTTCTTTTTCTCTGGCTTTGCCGCCTGCCGTTTCTGCTTCTTTTGGGCAACAGGCAAGCCTTTCTCACGAGCTTCGATAGTAGGCTTCAATGCTTCATAGTAGAGATTGTCTGGCAGGAACATCAGCTTTTTCGGCATCAAAAACTCTGACTTAATCCACGCCCATACAAACTGCTCGGCGGTCATACCGTTGTACTTCACAAAGCCCATCATCGCAAAGGGCGAAGCACCTAAAATACATACCCAACTGAGGGTTTCTGTTCCGAAGTGCGGACGGAGCAGGAAAAACAGACCTACCGCCACGCCGCAGGCAAGGGCAGAAAAAATGAACTGCCTGAGAGACAGTCCAAAAAACATCGCTTCCGTGTAATTTCTGATTTCACGGTTAATTTTTACTTCCAATTCAATTCCTCCTTTATAATCCCATCATCTCACGGATAATCCTGTCGCTCATCTTCACGCTGCCCACAAGCACAAGCATATTAAAGAGAAGCTCCCCGATATATGCCCACACCTGAGTAACCGCCGCAGCGTCGGGATTGACAACAGGCGGCGAAGCGGCAAAGAGCGAAAAGATAATACACGCTAAGACGATGACCGCACCCTCAAGGCATACGGCACAGTAACTTTTTATAAAACTCTTGCCCACATTCTGCGAAGGCTCTCCGGCAAAGGTGGAAAGCGGAATCGGAGCAAGCGCCGTGTACATATACAACTTAAAAAATCTGCCGTACACCGTCATAATCAGGATAAACGACATCACCGTAATAAACAGACCGCCGATCAGCGTAACCGCCCAAAGCGGTATGCTCTCAAAAAAGCCGCAGCTTTCAATGGTATCTACCATCTCCTGCGGCAAGGTTGTCTGCTGCGCCGAAGAAAATCCGGCGGCGGTCATTATAGTTGAAATCGTACCCTGTACAATATTGAACAGGGCAAGCATTAGCTCCATCCCGTAGGTAATCGCCCCTTTTGCGAGGGCGAAGCGGATAAACAGCTTTAATGCGTGTTCAGGTTTCTTCACTTCTGTAAAATTCCATTAGAGAACATATAACAAAATGCCCTCATATCCGAAGATACAAAGGCATTGTATAATTCCTATTAGGCACAGAGATATTTTTTCATCTGTGCTTTTATTTTTTCTTTTGCACGGTTAATGGATTGACCTACCGAAGAAGCAGTGCAATGTTCCATAGCGGCAATTTCATAATAGTTATATTCATACTCATAGTAGAGCAGGAAACGCCGCCTTTGGATTTCTGGCAGCGTATGGATTGCCCTCTGGAGCAACTCTGCCCGTTCTTCTTCAAGAATAAGTTCCTCAATACTCTTTGGTGGCTTTACCGCCCGCCAGTTTAGGGTTTCCTCCATAATTTCCGAAAACTCCCTGTGCCGCCAATCCCAATTCTCTAATTTTCGATTATCAAGCTCCAATCTACGAAACGCCATATAGAAATCATAGCTTACACACAAGTCTTGGATTTTTCTTTGCCCGTCCCGAAAACTGATATGGTAACTCGTTCCGTCCTCCGTCACTACCTCCCGAAGCCAGTATGACCTTTTAGGTATCGCCATCGCCTTGTCCTCCTGCTGAAAAAATGGGTGAGAGGTTTGTTTTCCTCTCACCCAGTAGCCCGCAGGAAACAGTAAGGCTTTAGATACTATAAGATTTTTCGCAGCTTTTTCCGCAGGTGGTCTAACCTTGCATAGATAGCCCCTACCGATAAATCAACGATTGGTGCAATCTCCTTTGGAGAATATCCCTGCATTTTCAGCAGGACGATTTGCAGGGTACGCTTGTCCACCGTAAGCAAGGCACGGTACAGGTTTTCATTTTCAATTTCATCCAATAAATCTGTTATCGTAGCAATCTCTTTTGGTTTCTGTTTATCCTGCATATCCTCAAGATATTCCGCCACATCATTCGTCCAACGGTAAAACCGCCTGTTGGAATTGAAGTCAGCCCTGTCGTAAATGCGGATTTCCTCAATGGTGCTTTCTGGAACGCCGCAGTCCCTCAATATCTTTTCTTCGGCTTCTTTCCAGATACGCCATTTCCTTTCTTCTCGTCCGTGGTTATATGCCATTCTTGTTTTCCTCCAATCTGAATTTTTTTGAAAATTCAGATTGTGAGGCGGGGAACGACAGCCCACGCCCAAAACAGGCTTGTCCTGCATCCCGACAAAAAACGACAAAAGAAAAACCGCAAAGGTCGTCAGACCAATGCGGATATAGGCGTTATAATTTCTATTATGTAGATATTTGACATCTGATTTTAGGGTATATGAGTGCCACGCAGAAGCAAAGATTTTTTTAACAGGTTATCCTCACTAATCCGTGGTATTATGTAGATAGCTGCCGCTTCTAATTAGTAGCGGCGTTGCGGTATTAGACCAACACAAAAAAATCCCTCCAAACTCAAACGGGTCTGGAGGGAAAACTGTTAATTTGGGCGTGAAGAAACAGCCCACCAAAGCTCCGTTTTTTTATTTGGTAGGCTTATCCGAATATTTTTTCATTAGCTTTCAACTATGAAGTATTGTTCTTTTGGAACGATTGAAAACAACTGTTCTTAAACTGCTGTAATCTCATATTCAAAAGTCAACTGAGTAAAGAACTGTATATTTACTACATTAATCTTATCAAGCTTTTCAAATGACCTCTTAATATCAACTGCAATTTGATACTTCTGTCCCTGTTCCATATTATAATGAGCCTGTCGTCCACCTGAAGGAGAACTCAGCCATGTTCCTCCGTCTGGAGTATAAGAACAATGATTAAGTCGAAGTTTTCCAGAGTGAACATAAATAGAAATTATGTTTATCCCTTCTTTGACTGGAAAATAACAACTTCTCTGTCCTTTAAGTGTAATCATTCCTTTACTCTGTTCTAACTGCTTCACTTTTATTTACTTCCTCTCGTGTTAGTAATTTTTTGTATGTTAAATCCATACCAATCGCTCCCAGTGGGGCAGTAATAAGAATTGCCAATACTGCAACAGATAAAACAATCTGACCGCAGGGCAATCCCATAGCTAAAGGTACTGAACCAATAGCCGCCTGTACGGTTGCTTTTGGTAAATAAGCGATTACACAGAAAAGGCGTTCTTTCCAATTTAAGTTTGTTTTAACTAAGCAAATAGAAACTCCAATTCCTCTAAATATAAGTGCAAGGAAAATCATTGCGATAGCTGACAAGCCCGCTCCCATTGTATAACGAATATCAACAGCAGCACCCACTAAAACAAAAAGGATAACTTCGGCAGCTATCCATAGCTTGCCAAATTTTTCTGATAATCTTTTTGAAACAAAAGCAATACTTTTCAGTTTAAGCACACAAGCCATACTTACAACTGCCAGTAATCCCGAAATGGATACAAAATCTTCTGCCCAAGATTCAATAGCCATCAACATAAAAGAAATACCAAGAACAATAATCACTTTCATACTGTTTCGGACACAATGTTTATGTGCGTATGCTGTTTCAAAAAATATAGATAGTAAAAATCCAACAAGAGCCCCTAATGCTATTCCAAGTATGATTGAAATCGGGATATTCACAAAATCCATAATATGAACTTGACCGCCCTGTGCCATACTGACAAAAGTAGTAAATAGAACGATGACAAAAATATCATCGCAAGAAGCACCAGCCATTACTAATTGAGGAATACTTTTTTGCGTACCGTATCTACTATCCATAAACTGTACCATTCTTGGCACAACAACAGCAGGTGAAACAGCTCCAAGAACAGCCCCCATAACAGCAGCCTCAATTCTTGAAACTTCAAGCAAATAAGGTGCAAAAAGGAAAAAGGCTAAAATTTCAAAACTTGCAGGCACACAAGACATCATAATTGCAGGACGCCCCACTTTTTTTAAGTCCGAGAGGTTGAGAGAAAGTCCTGCTTTCAAAAGAATAATAATGAGTGCCATTTGTCGTAATTCAGACGATATAGACAGAATAGATGGATCTAATAAATTCAATACATACGGTCCTAAAACAATGCCTGTAATCAGCATACCAATTATGCGTGGCAACTTTAATTTCTGACAGATTGCGGCCATAGATAGCCCAATCAAAAAAATAAAGGCAAGTGATGTTAACATAAAAATCCTCCTATAAATAAAGTAATCACAATTTCTTACTTATTTGTGTTTTCTACATTGATTGTTAATGACTACCGTAGCACGCTTTCAAACAACTCTTGCCCCAAATCATTTATCGTAACAATACGGCAATCATTTTTCTTATAAGGAAAAATAAAAAAATATAATTTATTCTTAAAAACATAAGGCTTCTAATCTTATCCCATAAAACTGCTCCTTTCACACAAAAAAGCCGACAATTCCTGCACTTACGCAGAAATTATCGGCTTTAAATACAAAAACTTCTGCATAAATGCAGAAGTCATTAGCTTTATAAAGCGGTTTCGGCAACGCCGAGGGAGAACTTCATTCCCATATAAATATTATAATCAGTTCAGTAGTAGAAGTCAAGGGAATGTCAATAAATTAACAAAATCTTTTTGAATAACTGTTTTCCTATATTGACTTCCCATAATTTTTTATTTGCCACTTTGTTCGTCCCTTAATCACTTCCCAAAATAGAAAAGCAGCAGAAATTTCTCCCTGCCACTTTGCCTTATGTATAAATGATTTCCCTCTCCACAATCTCCCTTGCACACGCCTTTACGTTATTCATTCTCTGTACCCATTCTAAGGCGTTTTCCGCCTTTAACTGTTCCGTGATACCCTGTGCCTGTTTCATCTGCTCTGTGAGCGTTTCAAAGCGTTCCTGTGCCTGTCTGTCGGTGTCGGCAAGGTAGGCGTTCAGCCTGCCGCTTGTGAGAAGATTCGTGTATGTAACCCTGCGGTATTCTTTCAGATACCGCAAGTGCCGCTGCCCCCAAACACCGATAACCGTTTCTTTTTCGGTTGGTAAGGTAAGGCAGGGGATAAGGTAACCGCCCTGTTTTTCGTATCTGCCGCCCATTTCTTCAAAGATTGATTTTCCCATTGTCCTTTCCTCCGTTATCGTATTTTCATTTTGACTGTTTTTGCACCTGCCGCTTTTATCAGTAGTTCATCCACACAGTCCGTATATCTGCCCTCCGCAATCAGTTTGTTGCGAAGCTCATTCAGACAGTAAACTACTAACCGCAGCTCGTTTTCATTAAGATACAAATGATATTTTTTCTCCCTCATTTTCTTTCCTTTCCAGAGGACAGCCCCTTTTCCTGCAAGGGTGCTTTAAGACCTTTGCCTTGAAAGTCCGTTCCCCTATGTAACCGCCGAAGCGGTAACAGATACGGATCGCCTGCAAGACTTCTCCGTCTGTTTCCGTTCGGTCAAATACTTCGATACGCTCAATCAGAAGATTGAGGTTTTCGGCGGTCAATTCCTGTATCCCCACATATTCCGCCATTAAATCCGCCCATTTCACAGCGTTTTGCTGATTGTCCTTGACCTCCTGCAAGGCGTTTTCAAGTGTGTCTATCTGCCTTAAAAGCTGTTCCTGCTCGCTCTGGTATTTCTCAATCAGACGGTTAAAGTTATCATTCGAGATACGCCCCGAAAGAGAATCTTCATACAGACGGTCAAACAGCCTTGTCACTTCCTCATAGCGTTTCTTTGCCTGCTTCAGCTTGCTTTCGTTGGCTTTTCCCTTGTTTCCGTCCGCCTTATCGTTCATTTTTACCGCCAGAGCCACCGCCTTATCCCTGTCCTCATAGGCAAGTCGGGCGTGATACTGAATATCCGCAAGCACAGCGTTGTATAAATCCTCGTAGTAAATGCGGTGGTCGGTGCAGGACTTTGTATTGTGGGCATAGGTGGTGCAGATATAGACACGGTTTCTGTCTTTCCCCCAATACCGCAAACCTAACGCCTTTCCGCAAGTGCCGCATTTCACAAGCCCTGCAAAGGGCGATACGAAATGCTCGGTATCTTCACGCCTGCGGCTTAAAATCTTTGCGTTTGCACCGTCAAATATCTCCTGCGATACTAAAGGCTCGTGGGTATTTTCCACCCGTATCTGCTCAACTTCGGGAACTTTCTTACTTTTTCCCACCTTGAAAATGCTCTCTGTCTTGCACATCACGGAATGTCCGAGATAAAGGGGATTAGAGATAATATTCCGAATGACTGTATGCGACCACTCATATTTGTTTTCGGGATTTTCAAAGCGTTTGGAGTAGTCCTTTTCTCCCCTTGAATGAAGCCACCAAGACGGGCAGGGTACTTGTTCCCTGCGGAACTGCGTGACGATTTTGTGCGCCCCCATTCCTGCGTTGGCAAGCTCAAAAATACGCTTCACAATCCAAGCGGTTTCCACATCCACAATCAGTTTATTGTGATTGTCGGGTGCTTTCAGATAGCCGATAGGATTAAAGGAACAGCGGTACAAGCCTGCTTTTGCCCTTGCCCGAATAGAAGAACGGATTTTTCGGGAGTTATCCCTTGAATAAAACTCGTTCATCACATTTTTCAGAGCCGCTATATCGTTGTTTTTGTTGGCGGTATCCACACCGTCATTGACAGCGATATACCGCACATTCTTCATCGGAAAATAAATCTCCGTGAAGTGTCCGACTTTCAGATGGTCACGCCCCAGACGGGATAAATCCTTTGTGATAACCACATCAATCTTTCCTGCTTCGATGTCATCAAGCATACGGTTAAAGCTCGGACGGTCAAAATTCAAACCACTGAAACCATCGTCTACATAGATCTCCACCACCAAAAAACCGTGTTCTTTCGCATACTGTGTGAGCATTGCCTTTTGTGTTTTGATACTCTCGCTGTCGCCCTGTACCATATCGTCTTTGGATAATCGGCAGTAGAGGGCTGTCCTTAAAACACTCATCAGCTCGCCTCCTTTCTCTGTTTGCTATCCTCATTGTATTGCGTATCTTTCACAATCTCAAAGGTGCGGACAGATGTTTTCCCGTTCCTCACTGCATTTACAAGCAGGAAAATAAACAATTCCTGCATATCCGCACCGCCCGAATAGACCGCCTGCACGGTTATTTTCGGGCGTATAACTGTTCTTGCCATAGGCAAAATCCTCCCTTCAAAATGGAAAAGGGAGCGTAAAAACGCCCCCAATCCGCTAATCTCTATTCATTTTTCAACTCATTTTTTAATGCTCTAAGGAGCATTTTCACTTCCTGCTCGGTCAGCGTAATGCCCTTACCGCACTTTTCTCTGTCGGGCGAGAAGCTCCGAATATCATACTTCGGCTCGTTCCCGTTCCAAGAAATCAGATTGATTTCCTTTGTATAGCCGCTGTCACTTTTGGAAAGCACAGCGATTTCCCTTATAATTTCATACTGGATTTCTTTCATTTTCTGTACCTTACCTTTCTGTATTTACCTGCCGAAAAAGGAATGTTATCGGCTCTCCCTGTTTCGTTTCCTCTGCAATTCGCGCTCCAAAAGACGGATAATGAAGTCCTCCATCTGCTTCGGCGTTGTGTTCTTCGGAAAGTATTTTTTAATCCTGTCGGCACTGAATTTAATCGTTTCTTTCTGGTTTGCCTTTTCCTCCGTCATAATTTCAAAGATGGTATCCATATCGAGCCGCCCTTGTTGGCTTAACTTTTTCATACGCTGCGCCTGCGACAGAGAGGGCGTTGCGTCCTCGCTTTCCATTGTGATGAGCAGATTTTCCTGCTCGTCTTTCTTTAAAAAGGACAGCTCCACCGCAGGCGTGAGGGCGATTTTTTCCTCGTCCACCATCTGCAAAATCGACGGTATCAGCTCCGTCAGACGGATAAACCGCTGTATTTGTGTGCGGCTGTTGTTGGACTGTCTTGCCAATAATTCCACGGAAGTCAACTTCTCCCCAAGTTGGGCAGAAGTTAAATCGGTGCGGAAACCCTGCCGCTTCATCGCTTCCAATTTCATCTTGTAGGCAAAGGCACGCTCCGAGGGCAGCACATTTTCACGCTGAATGTTGCTGTCCACAAGGGTAATAATCGCCCTGTCACGGTCTAAGGGCAAAACAAAAGCAGGGACGGTATCAATCCCTGCCAGTTCAGACGCACGGACACGCCGCTGTCCTGCGATAATCTCATAACCGTTCCCGTCCTCTTTCGGTCGGGTAATAATCGGCGTGACCATTCCGAACTCCTTAATGCTTTCCGCTAATTCCATCAGCATATCGTCCTCCACGACCCGAAAGGGATTATCGGGAAACGGGTGTAAATCTTCAATCTTCAATACCGTAAAATCCTGTTTTTTCATTGTCAACCCTTACCTTTCTCTTGATTTATTCCTGCCCGATTTCTGTATTTCCTCCAATATTTCGGGCGGGATTTTCTTTAATAAGCGTTCCATCTGGCTGTTGGTACGCTGTAATTCCAATATCTTTCGGTTGGCTTCCCGTACCTTTAATTCCTCCGCATACTTCCCGTCCCGCATACGCTCGGCATAGTCGGCTTCCTGCCCGATTTGTGCTTTCAGACTTTGGATATATTCACTCTGTTTGCTGATTTCCCTTGAAAACTTCTCCACATCGGGCAGCCAAGCGGAGAGCAGTTCCAGAGCCTTGTCACGCTTTTTCCCTGCGTTAAAGGCGTTAATATCGGACAGAGCCTTGACGATTTCCTCATACTGTTTATCCAGTCTGCCGCCGAGCTTAAAGAGCCAAGTGGGGATATGCTTACGCCCCGTAATCATCGAGGACTGCCCACGTTCCAACTCATTCCACCGTGAGGACATACGCTCGTGATAGGCGGTCTGCCATTCAGACAGGCTTTTCTGGTTGCCTAAAAAGGCTTTTGCCGACAGCTTTCCCTCTGGCGTAATGGGGCAAAAGGAAAGGTGCATATGGGGCGTTTTCTCGTCCATATGCACCACGGCGGATAGGATATTCTGCCTGCCGACACGCTCCGAGATAAAGTCTAAAGCCTCTGTAAAATACTCTTTCTGTTCGGCAGGCGGTAAGCTGTTCATAAACTCTGGCGAAGCGGTGATAAGGGTTTCCACCATCATCACGCTGTCACGGCGTACCTTGCAGCCTGCCTCCGCCACCATGCGGTTAATCTCTTTCTTGTAGGTGTAGCGGGGCGGCGGTACAAGGTGGTAATTCTCTTTGGAGCGTCCAATATCAATATCGGGATTGCTCTTGTAGGCTTCTTTCTTTCGCTCGTTGTGGCGTTCACAGGAAGCGACAGAGCCTGCTTTGCGCTTTTTAAAGCGCAGGATTGCATAGGGCATTTTCACATTCCTCCATTCATTTTTAGATGTGCGTTATCGTAAGCCTTGCCCGCCGTGTGACAGCCGTGACAGGTGTGACGGGTATTTTGGGATACCCCTGCCGCTGTCACCCTGCGGGAGAACACCCCGTAAACGCAAGGTGCAGGCGTGAGATTTTCTCGCCTTCCTTCGGCTCGTAAATTCACCGCTGCGGTCAGAAAAATCCTCCGATTTTTCCGAATGCGTTTACAGGGTGTAACACACTACACTTTGCCCTGCAAAGTCGTGTGCCAGAC